>Ga0209930_1000616_pt1 | contig 77710 bp, 95 predicted proteins | sample ThiBiot_500_biof_2_FD_183948 | JGI IMG/M metagenome (GOLD analysis project Ga0209930, IMG submission 183948) | Wastewater bioreactor microbial communities from Cape Town, South Africa - Thiocy_cont_500_biof (SPAdes) | ecosystem: Engineered > Bioreactor > Thiocyanate-remediating >...
ATCAATATTGAACAAAAAATAGTTCCTCTTGCACCAAAAAAAGATACCCGTACACATCCTCTCAAGCAATGTAAATATCTACCGCTGAATCATTTTTCTAGATGAATTTTTTTTCAAATTATTCATTTCGTTTAATCTCATATCGTTTTTTAACAGCTTTTCAAATTCGACGAATGTTATCAAATTCAAAAACGATCACCGAACGCTATGAAGTTTGTCATTGAAAATCGAATTTGTCTATTCCGAAAACTATTCGTATTTTTATAAAGGAAACCATATCAGCATTGAATACCCTACAATCAAATCAAACAGCAATAAAATCCACAGATCAACGTGGAAAAAGATCTATGGAAAATATTATTTCTAATCTATCATTTTTAAATGTTCAAGTAAAACGAATCAATTAGACGATAGTTTTAATTAATTAGTTTGTTTGTTTGATTTTAGTTAAATGATATCGATCGACTAAATATTATTCATATCGCAGGTACTAAGGGCAAAGGTTCGACATGTGCATTCACTGAATCGATTTTAAGACAATACGGTTATAAAACTGGATTCTTTAGGTACGATGTGAATTGAATTTGGTTTTAATTTTGATGAATATTTTCAGTTCACCACATCTAATCGAAGCTCGTGAACGCATTCGAATCAATGGTGAATTATTATCGAAAGAGAAATTTGTTGAATATTTCTGGATATGCTATAATACAATTCAACGATCATTAGATAAAGTAATTCAATTGAGACAAAAACGAATCAATGATAATGATTATAGGAACAAACACAAATGCCATTTTATTTCGCTTTTCTAACTACAATGATGTTCTATGTATTCATTCATGAAAAAGTTTGTTCTTATGTGAAAAATTTCGTTTATCGAAATGAATATTTTCAGGTCGATGTAGCCATCGTAGAAGTTGGCATTGGTGGAGAATATGATTGTACAAATATAATTCAGTTTGTTGATTTCGAATCTGTCATTTTTATTCTATCAAAACTACTCGAATATCTAGAACACCGACTGTATGTGGAATTACCTCGTTAGGTTTAGATCATGTCAGTATATTAGGAAATACAATCGAACAGATAGCATGGCAAAAAGCCGGCATTTTCAAGAAGAATATTACAGCTGTAACTGCGCCACAAGTACCCGAAGCTATGAATGTTTTAGTGGAACGAGCGAAAGAAAGAGAAGTACAAACGAAAACTGAATTTCGAAATCGAATTGATTTCTTCGTTTTGCTTTAGTGTCAATTGATTGTCGCACCTTCATTAAATCATTATTCGAATTATCCATTTCAATTGTCACTTGCCGGTGATATTCAAGAAATAAATGCATCAGTTGCAGTACAATTAGTTTTTCGTTGGTTACATGCACAAGGAGGTGATATTTCGCATGATGAAAAATGTTTTCAACGATTTTCGTATTCAATTTTCAGTTCAATCCTATGATAAACTCATGGAATCACCATTAAGCAAAGAAATTCTACAAGGTTTAAGTACATGTCGTTGGTCGGGTCGAAATGAAGTCTTTACGACAGATAATGCGGCATATTATCTTGATGGTGCTCAGTATGTTTGAATTTGTTGTCGGATTTTGTCATGAATAGTCGATTGAAAATTTTGTTAGTACGATTGAATCGATTGAACAATGTCAAAAATGGTTTCTTGATTCTCTGTCAAAACAACCAGCAAAACGAAAAATTCTTCTGTTCTATTGTTCAAATGATCGTCAACCAGAAACATTACTTCCACCATTAATGGTAGAAAATCGTTCATGAAAAATATCGATCTAGTTTTATATTTTTTTTTAGCAATGTGAATTCGATTGTGTTGCTTTTTGTTCACCATTAGCATCGTCAGCAGTCATCGATAACACTTCGGAAAAAGATCCCAAACCAGCTAATGGTAAACATAAAACTCGCAAACGTTCTCATTGTTTGATGATCAATTGATTTGCTAGATCAATGGCGAGCATCAGTCAATTTCAGTGGTGAATTAGGTCGTCTTTCGTTACATGTTGCTGCATTTGAAAAACTCTGGCTAGCAACAACCAAAACTCAATCGATAATGCCATCGATTCATTGTTTTCATACAATTCCACAAGTTTTACAATGGATTGACGATACGAAATCATCGAAACCATCCGTTCTTGTTACTGGTAGTCTTTATTTAGTTGGTGCAGTTCTAAAGTCACTTACAATTCAAAGTGATCAACAGTAAATTAAATAAAAACGAATATAATATCGATGAGAGATTCTGTGATTCATTTCTCATTGTTGTTTTGTTTTTTTTAAATAATATTATTATTTATTCAATATTTGAAAAAAGAAAGAAAAGAAGAACTCTAATCGGCTTCTTTTCAATGATTACTTTACTTCGAATATTTTGTTTTGATTGTCATTTTTATAAAGAGATAGTTGAAAATAAAACTGTTTGCATAGAGGTCGTAATGCACAAGTCATTTATTAAATCTACGATTGGTCGATAATATCATTTTTGTTATTGGTTGTCTGAGATAAAACACATTTCAACAACCAATAAAATTGTTCACTTCTGTCTTTTTTTCTCTCTTTACTTAATCTGTTCAACATGTTACACATTGCTTTTCGTTTGCATACCTTTTTTTCTTTCTTTTTCTCATTTTTATTTACTTTGTGCGATAAAGTCAGTTGAATTTTGATTGATTACAGATACTTGAATTGTTCAAGAAAAAAAAACACGAAGGATGCAGGTGGAAAATTTACCTGCAACATCTGTAGTGCCTGTCTCGGAAATCGTACAACCGACAGCACCACCGACACCTCCAGCTGAACCTCTTACTGCGCCACAAGTTTCCACATCGGAAGAATCAGAACAACAAACATTTCATGTCATGCAACCTTCACAATCTGCTTCTGTTGCTGCTCCTGCTGCTGCTGCTGTTACTTCTCCCCTTCCTTCCTCTTCGCTTCCTTCTACTGAGTCTGCTGATGCATCAACGACAACACTGACTCCGCTTGCACCAACTCCAATGACATCAGAACAACCAATAGCTCCAAATTCAACACCAGTATCTACAACAACGGCTACACCAACACCAACGACATCAACAACTACAAAACAAACAAAACGAGTTTGTGCTCGATTGTAAACTGTATCTTTAGTTAAATTCTATTTGTTTTGTAGGGCTCACGAGCTTCTCAAAATCACAAATCAATCAATCGATCACCTGGTAAACCACCATTATTACTTGCGAAACCATCGACTGGTAAACCATCACCAATATTACCACAACCACAAAAATCTGTCGTAGTCAGTAATCAAATGAGTAAGCAATCGATCAAATAGAATGCATTCAATTATTTTCATTTTCTCCATTCGTAGCTCCTCTCGTTCCAAAACCTATTACAACCAGTAAGTGATTATATTTACCGAAATGTTCAATCGAACAATTTCTTTTATCTTCTCAGATGGTCAAATAGCTAAAACAGGTTCTACAAATCAAACGCCTGGATTTACTACTTATCTTGTTGTCGACGGTAATCAAGGCCAAGTATGTGAACTTAATTCTTTTTTTTTATCATCTTCAAACACAATCGTAATTTATTAGTTAGTACAAGTAGCCAATGATGGATCCAAACCAGTGACATTTCGTAATCAAGCTGGTCAGATACTTCAAGCAACACCAATTACTGTTGTTTCGAATGGTACTCAACCTTCTGTATCCACATTTCCAATAAATAGTGATTCATCAATATGTAATATTTCTCAATTAAATAACTTTCAACAACCGCAACAAGCTGCGCATGCTACACAAAATTCCTCTCAAACAGTCACTACAGTTCGTACGAGTTCATCAATTGATACGACAACAATGACAACACAACAAGTCACTGGTATTACACAACTTCCTGCAAACACATCTTTATTAAATGGTAATTGATCAGATCTTGTTTTGATTAGACTATTTGTTATTGTTGTTGGCTAATAGGTTGTAATATAGTACAACATCAACCATCACTTCTTCAACCAACACCTATTCTCCCTGCATCAATGTTAAATGGAAATTCAATTGTCACACACGAAAGAGATATGTCACCAGTTAATAATGATAATGATTCGTCGCTTGACGAAACTTTAGATAGTTCAACAGCTGATCCTAATTTATCGTTATCATTGTCACAACTTGCATCAAAAGCGAATCATCGTCATCGACGATCGAGCAGGTTCGTTATTAAAAAAAAATCTTCTCTTTTTACTATTCATATTTCCAATTCATTTGTAGTTCAAGTTTATCGAAGAAGAAACGTGGACGTCCTAGGTAACAACAAATAAAAAACAAAACAAAAGACATGTTTCATTTTTAAATTTAGGTTATATGAACGCGATCCATTTACTAATAAACCAATAAAAAGTCGTCCAATGCCTGAAGGTACAGAATTAACTATACAAACCATTCCAAATACAAACAATCCACCAACATTATTAATGCCTGGACCTGCACCAACAACATTTGCAAATATAATGCCTTCGACAAATACTTGTACTTCATTAATATTTCCAAATCAAACCGTAGGTTTTGTTTTGTATTGATTTCTTTATTGAAATTTAATTTTCAGTCAACAATTCCTGTTGCAACTGCTCATCCTTCGTTATTACAACAACAACCATATACTTATCCTTCTCTACTTAATGGCAATGTATCATCAACAAACATGTTAACAGCACCAACATTAAATATTTTTTCCAATAATAATAACAATACCAATACTAATCTTAATACATCGAATCTTTCATCTACTTCGTATTCTTATCCATCTCAAACAACAACAACAACAACGACTATTCTTCCACCACCATCATCACAGCCACCTTCTGTTCCTCCTATTAAACCTTCACAACCGATGGCATCAACAGCAAATCTTCTTTCACATTCATCGTTCACTCCCATGACGCAAACTGTTGAAAATCAAGCAACAATTCCATTGAAAAATCTTCAAATATCTTCAACATCATCTCCAACAACAAGTTCACCACGTCCATCATCATCATCAACAACAACAATTCCAAGTGTTGTTCAATTGAATTCATCACCAATCAAAACATTCAATCAAACACTAAATAATAATGATGTTGTTGTTCATTATATCGGTGGTTTCGTCATACGAGAAAGTAGTCAACCATTTCCAATTGACGATCCTGATGAACACAATAAAGATTTTCATTTAACCAATGGCAAAGAAAAAGAAAATCATAGTTTCAATGATAATAATAGCGATCTTGGTTCCGATCAATTACGTTGTATATCATGTAAAAAAATCGATTTTTCAGAACGATTTTATAATCAAGACAAACGTATTTGTTCAAAAACGTGTTTAACTAAATCTGCCAAAGCAAATAAAATTGTCGATGGAAAAAAACATCAACATGAAAAAACGCCACCAATTATTGAACCAACACGAACGATTGAAAATTCCTTTCAACCATTGTCATCAACATCAACGCCCATGCAATACGATGAACCTGTTCAATTGCCACCCGATCACGGTCTACCTCACGATCCAAGCAAATGGACAGTGTATCAAGTCGGAGAATTTATTGCACGTTTAACAAATGATACGATTCGAGAAGCTTTCTATGAAAGTGAAATGGATGGACAAGCATTATTGTTAATGACACAAGAACATTTACGTGATACAATGAAAATTAAATTAGGTCCATCATTGATTATATCAAGTGAAATAGCTAAATTACGTGAACGAGCACGAACATTTTCTTCTTAATTGCACAAATCTTCTTTATATATATAAATGTATATAGATATATCTTTGTTATTTTTTTTTCTTCGTCTTCTTTTTTGATGTTGTCTTAGAGAAATTGTTGTTCGATTGTTTATGTTGATTACGTATGTACAAAAATATATCGATACATCACAATGTCAAGGAACGAATTTTTTTATTTCGAATAATACGTAGAGCAAGATTAAATCTTTTCAAATAAACAAACAAACAAAAATTGCTAGAATACATAAATAATCGATCATCTTAATTTGATTTTGATCCAGGACGAATGACTTCGTTATAACTATCTGTTAAATTGTGTTTTGTTGGTCCATTAATAGCCTAAGAGAAAACGAAATGAAATGAGATCAATTTCAAAGAATAACAAAATTCTATTTACCGTTCCATAACGATCAAATCGTGACCCATGAAATGGACAATCGAATGTCTTTTCCAATGGATTATATCGAACAAGTGCTTTCAAATGTGGACATACGGCAGAGAATTTATAAACAGTTCCATCGGTATCTTTATAAATAGCTATTTTATGTAAACCATCACGTTGAATGCAACCCTAAGAAACGAAAGTTTTTTTCTTTTATCATGACGCAAATTTATGATAAATAAACATCGTACTTGACCACATTGTAAATCTTCAATATCCGATGGGCAACTACTACTTGTGATATAATCGAATAGTGCTGCACTTGCTTCAAGATTATGTTTAATATAACCAAAAGGATTTCGAATCATTTGTCGACTTGGATCATAGATTTTTGCATAGGGATTATCGTAGCCAAATAAAAGATCTCGGCAAAGTAATGCACCAATAGTTCCATTGGTAATGCCAGTACCAGAATCACCAGTAATGATATAAATATTCTTATTTCCTGGATTAAGACCAAGAAATGGTAAAGTATCGATTGGTTCAACAACTTGACCCGACCAACGATAACGTAATTTTCCAGTTTGTGGAAATTTGGTGCGTGCTAATGCTTCTAATGAGGCATACGTTTGTTCAAAAAATTCTAATTCATGACCAACCTTAGAAATAAATCATTTATAAATCAAACAAAAATGTGTCATCATTATTTCTTTTTCATACTAAATTATCTTTTCCACCGACAATTAAAAGTTCTTTTAATGAATTTGGTTTATCATCTGATGTCAAACGATAGTAATTATACGGTTCATCTGTATCCCAATAAAGTGCTCGTTCAATTGCACCTTTTTCAATTTCAAATGCCTATACATTTACATCAGCTATATGCGTATATGTGACACAAATATGAATTCATTTACCATTGCATATGTTCGATATTCAGACATTTTTGTATACATTGTAAAACGATCATTGACAGGAACATTTCTATATAAATCATAAAATCGAATCAATTCAATAATAAAAAGGTTTTACGTTGCTAAGACCATTTTTTTACAATCGATTCTTTTCTTTTCCGATGTAATAATATAAACTTCACCTGATCCATCTTCTTTATTATCATCACTAATTTCTGAAACATGACTATTAGTAAAAATTTGTACATTTTTGTATTTCGTTGTTAAGATTTGTGTTAAAGTATATAAATATTTCAATGGATGAAATTGTCCTTGATTAGGAAATCGAAGCCAATGTGATGTTGGATAATCAATTGGATATTTCGGTAGTTTTGATGAATCTTCAATTAATTCAACCGTCATGCCAGCTTTCGATGCTGATTTAAATTCTTTATCAATAAGATCTTTTATATGACTATCTTTACATGGAATTAAATAGGCAGGTAAACGTTCGAATTCGCAATCGATATTTTCTTTTCGAACGGTTTTTTCAATAAAATCTACGGCTTCATGATTCGATTGACAAACAAGTCGAGCATTATTTTCACCGAACATATGTTCGATAACATGATAATAATCATCATATTCAATTTGTAAATGTGCAATTGTACGTCCAGTTTCACCTGAACAAATTTCACCATCATCAATAAGAATAATTTGTTTCGATGGATCGTGTTCAGCGAGAGCATAGGCAGTCGTTATACCAGCTAGAGAACATAAAATATGTTTTCTTTTTCTTTTCAAATCAAAGATCGGCAATTTTTACCGATGCCAGCACCAACAATAAGAAAATCACATGTTTTATTGTCGGTTAATTTCGGAAATTTTGGCCGTTCAATTGAATCAAGCCAATACGAAAGTGTACATCCAGATGAATAAGCTCCATCTTCATTATCAATTCGTGGTATTGAACTGTTTTCACGTGCTAAAAACACAACACTAATCAAGTGATTAGTTCGAAACTATCAGAACGAACTTGTCGACATAGAACGTTTCGTTGTGATAAATGTTGTAGAGTAAAATCTTACAGTAGAAATAGAAACTAGTTGTCGAATGACGGTCACGAGGCACAACCCGTGCATATACTAACATCAAATGCGAATGAGTGCGAATCGAAGAGAAAAAGAGAAATAATAGAAAGGGGTGAAAAAAAACATCAATTGTATTATCAGCTAGGTCTTTAAGTACTAAATGAATTTGTTAATTCTTGAATAAGAACAATTTATGCATGAGACTGAAGTAAACAACTTTGAGAACACAAATGTCAATCAATCAATCCATATTGCATTTTAGTTTTATTTAAAGAAAAATCTCATTGATTAGTTATTATTTTTGAGAGCAAATATAAGTACATGAATAGGCATGCTCAATCGAACACTTTGCCGAGCAACACTATTCGATGATTTATCTAATAGTAATAAACCACAGGCTGATAATTGTGCACAAATACGACGAACATCTGTAAATGTATATTGTTTTTTATCTAAAATTAACAAGAAAATCAACGTAGACGAAAATAATATTTGATTGGAACGAACCAAGTCGATCGTAGATGCCAGTAATTGTTGTCATTTCACGTCCTTTACCATAGGATAATTCATCTTGAATAGCTTCGAGAACTTGACGTTGAATTGGAATTAAATTTCTAATAAAGAAAAAAAAAGAAAAGTCAAAAGAAAATCGAACAAAATTCTTCTATCTACCGAATGAATATCGTTCGTGTTGATGTATATAATCTTTCAAAAGTTTTTTGTACATGTTCAAGTGTAACTTTCTTTGCTATTTTATCTAATTGTGCCATGTCTAATGTTTGTGAACAGATTTGAAGAACACGACGAACGTCACCTGAAATCGATGAAACTTTTCGACAGATTAAATCTAATGCATCTTTATCGAATAATGACGATAGATCAGAACCAAGACGAGCAAGAACAATTTCATTCAATTGTTTGAATGTATACGGATGAAATATAACACGATTTAAACCCTATATTCATAAACAAAAAGAAACAACAATGTGTCTTTTCTAAAAGACAAATCTTTAACATACGAGACGAGATTGAAGTTTTTTCTTAAACATTGTTTCAGGTAAATCTAATGTATTTGCAATAGCAATAACAATTAATTTCGAATAGGGTTGTTGTGGCCATTCTAACATATTGTATAAAATTGTTTGATTTTTTGTATATAAATAATCAACCTATTCAAAAGCAAAATTGAGCAGTGAAAATAAGAAATAGTTTTTCGAGATTTGACTTCATCGAGTAAGAGAACAATCGGTTGTTTTTTCTTATTAACTCGATCGGTGAAATATTTCGAGAGTAATTTACAAGCCATTTTCGAACTTCGTTTTCGATGAATTTCATCTTCACTAATCGCCTAAGACAAAATTACAATCACAATCCCATGAAACACACACAAAATTCATACTTGCAAAAGTTGATTATAGACTTTCTCAGGTTTATTCAATTTCATTCCATTAAGAAATACGTATTTAAACTTCGGTAGATCAGAATCAGTTGATAGTAACATCAATTCTCGAACGACTTTATTGACAATTGCAGTTTTGCCAACGCCTGGCACACCGCTTATGTATAAAGCTCTAAGAACAAAAGATTTCAGTTAAATTCAATGAAGAAATAAATTTACCCTCCCGATTGAGCATCAAGTTTATTTGTAATAAACGCCGAAATTGAATTCGATTCTTGTTCACGACATGGTGGTGCTTCGGGCAGATTCGTTGGTAGAAGTCTTTAAAAATAACCGAGAGAAAACATTTGAAATTGTTTTTAAAAAAATCGAACCGTCGTCGAGCTTGAGCAAATACATCGTTCGATATATCAAACGACGATGAACTATCATCATCTTGTAAATCTGATAATGTCATTGTGTTCATCTATGATGACGGAAGGACTCGTTTCATTTGTTGAATTGAAATAGTGAAATTTACTCGTGGTAAAAATGTTGATCGACCTTTTTTCGTAGCTGATGTACCTTTATTACCCAAATTTGTCTTTCGAGTGCTGGTTGGCACGACTTTTTCTTCTTCTTCGAGTTCTTCATCATCGCTTGACGAACTTTCTTCATCATCTTCATCGTCATCGTCATCATCATCATCGTCGTCATCATCGTCATCTTCACTCGATGAGAAATGTTTCGGTTGAAATTCTTGTTCATCTTTGTCGAAACTTATCAATCGACTTGCTCGTGTCACTGGTCGTGGTGTTTGATTAGTTGTTTCTTTTTTTGTCGCAGGCGATGACAAAGAAACGACGGGTGTCGATGGTGTTCGAACACGAAGATTATATTTAACATTTTGTATTGAATCATTTTTTCGTCGTGGTGTTGACCATTGACCAGTTGTTGTATCACGAACGATTTTTATCGGTGTTAATATTATACGAACACTATCGCATTCTTTACTCGACATTTGTTTTCTTGAAATGATGAAACAAAAAGAAGGAAAACTCGTTTCTTTGTATATTCAAATATAGAGACATATGAATCATCATGATTTCAAACGATCCAATAGAGAGATTTCATTTATTTAAAATGAAAATTTCATTAGAAAAATATTTATGATTGAAAAAAACAATAGTCCACGGCTTATTTGAAGCCAACCGGTTAAAGCACTATTTCGTTCGGCAATCAGTTCGATTTCGAGTGTGACATTAAGTGGTAATGACAGTAATCCATCCGATGTACGTGCATGTCTACCAGTTTGATTACCAAATACATTTACTAGAAAAGCTGAACAACCATCGATAATTGCCGTGTGATCTTGAAAGGTACCATCTTTTGTTACAATTTTTCCTCTGACGTAAACGATTTTCTTGACACGCTTAAGATCACCTAAGTAGTTTTTCAATCGATTTACTTGTCGTACACAAGCATATTTCGAAGCATTGATAGCTTGAGCAACCGAGAGTTGATCCGGAACACGTCCCTTTACAAATGATCCACTTGGTGCTTGAGGTGCAGCACTTGATAGATAGAGTAATGTGCCGACTTCGACTACATCAACATAGTTTCCAAATGCAGGCGTAAGAGTTGGCAAATCACCATTGGCAAATCCTAATGCTAATAGTTCGGTTTTTAATCGACTGTTTACATCATCTGCTGTTGAAACCGCATTGATTATAGAAATAATCAATAAAACGACCGAAAATCTCGCTACGAAATACATGAATAATAAAAATCTAATTGAAAATATTGTTTACGATGTAAGTTTATTCGAAAAATAAGACGACAAAACTAAAAATAATACGAAAATATATACCTGAATATATACATAAATCGAACAAACTTTAAGATCAATAGACGATATGGTTGGATGATCATCAATAATTTTCTCCGATTACCTTGAAGAAAAAATAGAATGCTTTCCGGACGTTACATTGTTGATTTGTTTTGAATCGAAAATCGATCAACTTGATTACTATTCATACGGAAAATTGAGGACTGGATTGTGCAGACTATTAAATATAAATAAAGAGTGAAGTTACAGATTTTTGAAAAGACGAAAAAAATGAAAATAAATTACGATTTTATCGTTATGATGTTTGATTCAATAGACACTATCAATTTTACTTTTGCTTTACAATCATTATCACAATTCTTTCGTTTTTTCGATCAACATTGTAAATTGCTTGTTATGTAACTATTTTATACCATAACGTATCATAGAGACACATAAAAGTCACTGTTTTTTTTTCTTCTCCTTTGCATTCTTTCAACATTGCCTCTTGAAATGAAAAGATCAGCATCTTATCAAAAAGAATCAGTTGGTTGGCAAACTAAAAAAAGTGAATATATTCATTCGTTGATTAGTTATTTTTAATTAAAATCTATTCAGTTAGAAAACAAAACCAAACAAATACATACTCGTCTTGTGCGTATTATGGTAACTGCCGTGATTATTTTACTTTTTCACACAACTCAAATTGATGATTCAGCAATTATCAATACTTTCAAAATTGAAAGTTTTCCTTGGGCAGAATTCTTGCGTTTGTTTTTTTTTGTCATCCATTTTTCACCTTCAACAAATTAATAAATGGGAAAGAGATTCATTATTCGCACCAGCCAAAATCAAACTAACACATGTTAATTATTCCTTGTGTTTCTAATCACTTGACATATGTTACTTAGTTTAATCTGGTTCTTAACGAGATTTTCTGTGTATCAAACGCAGAACTCCATTGGTATATAGATTTCCATAGTTTTTCTTCGAATAAAATTTCTTCTTACAGAATATACGATCAATAAAAACGGAGATAATATTGATCTAACAATTAATAATTCTATTCCAATGAGCAATTGTTCTCATTCTCTACTGACTTTAATTCATTTGACGAGCTTTCCTATTCAACAAATTGAACATTTAACAACAATAAAACTTATTAATTCATGTTTACAAATCGATATAAAAACAATTGAAAAATTGCCAAGTATTCGTCGTTTAATTTTTAGTAATTGCACAATTGAATTTATTGCAAGGGAACAATATGAAGATTATGCTTTCTATCCGAGAAATCTATCTTATTGGTTATTTCAACATGGTCGAACGAATAGTTTCAATCAATTTATGTCAATAATCAATCATTTAGGTTACAAATATACGTACATCGCGAACACATTCTCGAAATATCTTTTTCTTTGTATTGATCTAGGTCCATTCAAATTTGATTTACATTTATCTGATTGTTTTTCACCGGTTTATGATTTCAATCATTTTCATCCACTTCATCATCAATTCGTTTTTTTAAATATTACTTGTGAACATTTTCAAATCGATGCACCAGCATCGTTGTCAACACGTACTGCTATTTATTTAACTCCAACAATGATAATCAATACAAAATCAAATATTTGCCCGAGTGAAATTAAATATCGTTGGTTAAATTTCAAATCTAATCAAAGAAATTTCTATCCTATACGTATATTTATTTGTGAAAATCGTTTAATTGAATTCAATTTTGATTTTGAACAACAACAAACAACCATCGATTCTCATTTGATAACTATTCAATCATCTCTTTCTTCTTCTTCTTCTTCTTCTTCTACTACTACAAATACGACAACGATTTTCAATCGATGGACGCTACCTATTCTAATTAATTTTTCAGCAATTTTTCTCATTATTTTCATTCTATTCGTAGCGTGTCTTGTGTTTCTTATTCGTGTTCTGATTCGTTGAATAGCTAATTCAATTATTAAACTTTATGAATAATTTAACTTCAAAAAAAAAAGCTGTTTAATTTTATTTGAGAGAAAATTTTTTCTTAAAAATTATTTTATTTAACATTCATAATTAACGACCTCTCTTTTGCGATAAAAGAAAGTCTAAATATATATCGAACAGTGACGAAGCGATACACGGCGGTTAACGATTGGCCGTTTAATCCATCAGTCGCATTCGAACAGAACACAGGTCGAATATATTTATTTAAAAGGAGAAATCTTCGACATTGTTCATTTCTTATCGACGAAATTGTCACGCGAACTGAGATGTTTAAGTGGCTACTTTTTTCTGCTTTGCTAAGTCTCTTTCTTTGCTCAAGTAAGTCATTGAATCAACGCGAGCAACTTGAATCAACATGAAATTCAATCTCGTTGTCTAGGTATTTGTAAAGCTGACGACGATGATACAAATACGGAAACATCATCAACAACTCTACCACCTCGAGTTGATGATAATATAGGAAAACATAGTGATGGATCAAAGACCGATGATGAAGTTGTACAAAAGTAAGACAAACGACTGGTTTTTTGTTTTTGTCGAATTTGAATCGTTTTGCTTTTTGATAAAAATAGAGAAGAAGAAGCAATTAAATTGGATGGTCTCAGTGCGAAAGAATTCCGTAATTTAGTTGATGCATCAGAAAAACATCAATTTCAAACAGAAGTCAATCGTATGATGAAATTAATTATCAATTCATTATATAAAAACAAAGAAATCTTCTTACGTGAACTTATTTCGAATGCATCGGACGCACTTGATAAAATACGTTTTCTCTCTCTTACGGACAAGACTGTACTCGGTGATAAAGAAGAATTAACAATTCGTATTAAAGTTGACACAGATAATCGTATGTTACACATAACCGATACGGGTATTGGCATGACTCGAGCTGATCTTGTTCAATTTCTTGGTACAATTGCTAAATCTGATACATCAGAATTTCTCAATAAAGTTCAACAAGCTCAAGCTGATGCTAAAGATGGTGCATCGATGAGCGATCTTATTGGTCAATTTGGTGTTGGTTTCTATTCGTCATTTCTTGTTGCTGATAAAGTTGTTGTTACATCGAAAAATAATGCCGATGATCAACATATTTGGGAATCGGATTCGACATCATTCAATGTTATTAAAGATCCACGAGGAAATACACTTGGCCGTGGTACAACAGTTAGTCTTCATTTGAAAGAAGAAGCTGGTGAATATTTAGTCGCATCGACATTAGAAGAAATCATTCGTAAATATTCACAATTTATTAATTTCAATATCTATTTATGGAAATCGAAAACAGTTAAAGAAGAAGTCGCCGATGATGATGCCGTTGATGAGAAGAAAGTTGATGAAACCGAAAAGAAAACCGATGATGATGCTGCCGTTGAAGATGATAAAGAAGAAGAGAAAAAAGCGAAAACAAAAACTGTCGATAAAACTGTTTGGGATTGGGAATTAATGAATGAAAGTAAACCAATTTGGCAACGAAAACCAGCAGATGTTACCGAAGATGAATATACAGCTTTTTATAAATCATTTTCAAAAGAAAGCGAACCACCAATGATCTACAGTCATTTTACAGCTGAAGGCGAAGTTACATTTAAATCAATTCTCTATGTACCTAAAGGTGCACCATTTGATTTATTCTCAAATTATAACAAAAAAACTGATGCTATTAAACTTTACGTTCGTCGTGTATTCATTACGGATAATTTCGAAGAAATGATGCCCAAATATCTTTCATTTATTCGTGGTGTTGTTGATAGTGATGATCTACCATTGAATGTCTCACGTGAAACATTACAACAATCGAAATTACTTAAAGTTATCAAGAAGAAACTCGTACGAAAAGCTTTAGATATGTTGAAGAAAATCTCAGCTGAAGATTATGAAACATTCTGGAAAGAATACGGAACAAATATTAAATTAGGTGTCATTGAAGATACAACGAATCGAACACGTTTAGCTAAATTACTTCGTTTTCAAACATCAACATCAACGGATAAACCAATTAGTTTGTCGGAATATGTTGAACGTATGAAACCGAAACAGGAAAATATCTATTTCATTGCTGCTATGTCAATTGAAGAAGCACAAAAATCACCATTTGTTGAACGAATTTTAAAGAAAGGTTATGAAGTTCTCTATTTAATCGATCCTGTCGATCAATATTGCATGCAATCATTACCTGAATACGAAGGAAAGAAATTTCAAAATGTTGCTAAAGACGGTTTAGAATTAGACAAATCCGATGTTGAGCAAAAGAAATTATTAGAAAAAACTTATGAACCATTATTAACCTGGTTGAAAGATAAACTTAGTGATAAAATCTCTGATGCTAAAGTTTCAGATCGTCTTGTTCAAACACCAATGGCACTTGTTGCATCTCAATATGGTTATGATGGTAATATGGAACGTATTGCACGTGCACAAGCCTATCAAAAGAGTGGTGGTGATGCAACAATGAATTTCTATTTGAATCAAAAGAAAACATTAGAAATCAATCCACGACATCCATTGATCAAAGATCTACTTCGACGAATTGAAGATTCGAAAGATGATCAAACAGCTGTCGATCTCGCGAAAGTTATGGTTGAAGCTGCAACAATTCGATCCGGTTATGATTTGAAAGATTCAGCTGGCTTTGCTGATCGTATTGAATCGATGTTACGACGAGCGATGGGCGTTTCATTAGATGAAAAAGTTGATGAAGAACCAATTGACGAAGATATCGACGCAAAATCGAACGCAAATGAAGATGAAAATCTTATCGATGATGATGATGATGATACAACAACAAAGAAATCAGCATCAGAATCAGACAATCAACATGATGATCTATAAAAAAAAACAAATCTAACAAAATGAAGAAAAATTCATCGACTTTTCTCACAATCAAATTTGTTCAACTTATCGTCAAATAGGCATTTTCTTTTTTTTCAACAAACAAATACATTCCTTCCGTCTAAACGATATTACTTCTAGCTTCAATTATTGTTCAAATCTTATGGAAAGTTCGAATGTATTTTTCTTCGAAATGAAAATGCATTTCATCGCTATCATCAGCTATTTTATGATTCTCAACATTTTTTTTTCTTTGTTAGTTTCCTTTTTTTTGTGTTATTTTACTGTGTTTTATGTTCACAACACCAACTCTATTTAAAACTTGTCTTCGCTTTCTTTGTTGTGTGCGTGTGTGTGGTCTACTAGCATTCAATCTTTGAGGTTTTTCTTTTGGACTAACACAAATAAATCAAACAGCTATATCTAGATTATAAAGTGACAATGATTTTTTATTTGAACTCCAAGCTAAGACCGATAAATATACAATAAATGACTGCTCACATTCAAATTTTTTCGCATTCACAAAAATCAATACGATTGTTTGTATTTTCTCGTCATTTTTTAAACATGCCGTGAATTTACCAACAGAACTTACAAATCTAGTGTTCGAGTGACCTCTATCCTTCTTTCATTTTCTATTGGTTAAATAAAATGACCCATAATATTTGCAATCCAGGTCCTCCTTTTTCTTGCAACGTTCGTTTCTTTCTTTCTGTTCAGTTTACTCCTCTCTCGTTCGAGATTAATCTAACCAACGTTATTACAACTCTATTGCATTTCTGCATACATATATTTATATATAGATATATTGTTTTCTTTCCTTTCTTTTTCATTCAATCTTGTGTATTTGTGTTTGTTTGTTTGTTTATTTTTATTTATTTATTTATTTACTTTTTCATTCATATTCAATTCCGCATAGACTCTAGACAAATACAACAACAAAAAAGAAAGAAGTGTTCCGTATGGCTTCATGTATGACATTAAAACGTTCGTTTGAACACGATCGAGATTCGAATACTAATCCTTCAACATATGAATCAAGGACGCCATCATCAAAGCGTCAACGACGTTGTTTTCCAGTAACAGTTGTTTCATCTCCATCGTCATCATCAACATCTACTGAAACAATCAATGATATGTCATTTGGAAATTCATCGACCTTCCCCGATGTTCAACCGATTTTATCTACGGGTAAGAAAAAAAAATTCTCTCATTTCATTTGGAAATTGGCTTCGTTTTTTCCCTCTTTCTCTCGTTCAGACGCTTTGTTGACACGTATTAAAGAAGAAGTACGTCGTCTTCAACGTCGAAATCAATTGAAATCATCAACGACAAACGAAACAACCGAAGAAGATACTGAAACATCAATATCCAATCTCCCTCAACAAACAAATCAACATCTTCTAACACTTAAGCAAGTTAACATGATTTGTGCTCGATTATTAAAAGAACGTGAAGACAAAATCCGAGAAGAATACGATCAAATTCTCTCGAATAAACTCAATGGTAAACAAAACTAATCAATATTGATTTTTATACTGGTGTTTTCTTTTTCTTCTCTCGTCTCTCGTTTAGAACAATACGAAGGTTTCGTCCGATTTACTCAAGATCAATTGACAAGACGATTTTCTGAATTACAATTTTCTTGTAAAAACAACAGAAAAGAAAATCATCTCTTTCTATTTGTTTTTCTTTCATTTTAGATGTTTCGTAAAATCCAATGAAATCTCGTTTTTGGTGCTGGTCGATTTATTCTTGTGAAACGAACATCATATTCGAAACTGATGTATTACTGTCTCCTGTTTTTTCTTCTTCATCTTCTTTCTATTTATCCATATATCAATATTCATGTCTATTTCTGTTTTCTCTTGGTGCGATTTATTTTGAGCAGATAAAAAGAAAAAATACGTACAACCAACACAAACAGAAGAAATTCGAAATAGTAACATTGAATTCTTAAATGCAGAGTAGAAATTCGAAAAAATAAAATGTCTACATCACTGATTAAGATATATACATGCATAAATAACTAGATTTCAAAATTCTCTTTTGTATTTTATCTTCTTTATGTTTAACAATTTTGATCGTTTCTTTTTTTTTCTTCTCTCTCTCTCTTTTTCTCTAGCTTTTTGTGTGTGTATATATACTATAGAAATATCTAAGTGGCATTCGAGAAGAACTTCTCTTTTTTTCCTCCATTTTTTCTGGTTCTTAAATAAAGTTAATAAAAAAAAATAATAAGAAGAAATAAGTATATTCGATTTTGAAATGTTGTATTATAGCCTAGATAAAAATCGATCCTATATCGACGAATCTTTTTTTTCAATCAATCATTATGAAAAGGTTAGTTATACATGTATCTATATATTTCACTTTCGTTCTTTTTTTTCTTTAATTCAATGTTGTTGCTTCGTGTTGTATTTAAATACTATCACAAGTTGATAATATATTTTAATGGGCACATATTAGACACGATTGGTTAGGAGTATATCTTGATGTATATTGAAAAAAAATACGTGAAGTGAGAAAAAAAAGCGCAACGAGCTGATGCACAACATTAGATGGTAAGATAGAGGTTAGAACAGCGAGAAAAAAAAATTATCGTGATGATGAGAAACATCGGAATGTGCCAGGCTTATGAAAGAAGAAGAAAAAAGAAAAGAACGAAGAAAGAAAAAAAAGCCGCTACCACATGCGAGCATATTTTTTTTTCTTTATTTCTTCCTACTGACCGAACGTTGCATTCTGAAGGCCGAATATCGGGCACGAGTCTCAAGCGTGATTCTTTAAGTTTCTTTCTGCATTTTTCTTCCTTTCTCATCATCAATGCATAACTCGATTTTACAGAAATATTTCAATATCAAATAATAACCAAGTAAGTTCCATCTGAAGAGAGACACAATCTATTTATTAACACTATCGCAAGCTGTATATTCATTCGACGACATATTGATAGAGATCAAAATCATTAATGATGAAAAGATTGTACGATAAGACCCCTAAAACGGCAAATGATCGACACTAGCAAATGCCATCGGTTAGATTTTGTTGATATTTAATAGAATAATTTTTAATTCTGTTAAGAGAATATGTTCGCCTACGAAGAAATTCGATTAGTTATCATGCAATATGATTGATTTGTATTTTAGACGTAAAGTATAGTTTGTTAAGATGAATGATTTTTTTATTGAACTTTATTAACAATCGAACTATTTACTAGCAAAATAAAACCATATGTGCGACGAAGAAAAAAAAATCTAAACTGCTATCTTCTTATTATCATTTCTGCCAACACATTTCTAAGAAAAAGAAGAGAAAAGAAAAGAAAAACGCGGAAAAAAAACTAATTGGAGATGGGAAAAGAACGGGTTTCTTCTTTCTATACTTGGGGATAATCAAGGAAATATCTCTATCCACCCAATGCTACCTCAAGACATCGACTTTTTGATCTGTTTTTATTTGTCAAGATTCTACTTGTAAACGAGCAAAATAACAATAATAATCATCATCGTACTAATGGTGTTTTGATCAGTTGTACTCTGTTTATTTAATCATTTCGAAAAAGTCACATTTTTTTCCCTGTTCTAAGGACACACTTTCTATTTTCTAGTAGTATAGGACGATAAACAGGATTGTTATCCAGCAATGGTATTCTGCGTTATAGACAACTGTTTGGTTTAAGTTTTCTCTTTCGATCAGTAACCTTATTTCTTCAGCACAACTGTTTCTTCCTATCGTTTTTTTCTTCGTTTTGTTTTTGTTATTGTTGTAAGAAATAAAAATTTGTCAATCAATCCCTCAATTTTTTCCTCTCTTCTCTGGCATTCTACTGCTGCATAGGGACTTTTGTTCTCCTTCTCGTCTCTCTCTCTCTCTTTTTCGCAATATAATAATTTTTTACATACGAAGAAATAAACATGTCTTCGAGTAATTTGTTTTGTACTCAATTGAGTATCGCTACTATTCATACATTCGTCTCATCTAAGCAACTTGCATACGTTCTTTCTCCTTTCTCTTTCTCTCGTTTTCCTGAAAAATACATGTTCGGAGAGAAAAACTCTTGTGTTGTTGTCGAAAAGGAAGAAGGAAAATCGATAATAGAGATGGAAAACGCTAAATCTTCATGTTTTTTTTTCTAAGGTAGCTGTTGCAGATGCATAATAATAATTGTCCTTCGAATTAAATGCCTAGAAGTCATATTTTTATATTATTTAAGATTTTTTTTCATTGACGAACAACTCACGTCTCCAAGACGAAAAACCAACATGAATTTAATTTTAATAAACATCATATTCAACCAAATGCAACAATTATAACTTTTACAGAAATTATACTTTTTTCGTTCTTTTCTATTTCTTTCAAGAACCTTTTCTTTCTCTCTGCGTTCTGTTTTTTTCTATTCATCGAATATACATATGAAAATTAATTAAATGTAAGAAAAAGAGAACAAAAAGAAAAAAAAAGAACAAAATTGAATAGAAAGTAAATTTTATGCACAAATGATTATCGAACCACGTCGTCGAAAAAGTTCCTCGGTAACATTTTCTCTACCCGATGATCATCTACATCCGCCATATTATACTCAACGAACGGCAAGTTTTGCTGAATCCGATTGGGATTATGGTTAGTAGAAATGTGTTGATAAATGCTTTTGCATGCGAACATTATGTGAATATATGTTTCTATTAGATAGTATTCCCCGATTTCAATAACACGTTGTGCATGATAAATATAGATATAGGCGGTTGTGCGTTTTTTTTTCGTTTTTACTGAAATCCTGTCTAGAATAAGAATCAAGGTGAAATGTGATAAAAAGAAAAATGATTAGTTGCTATCGTATCTTTTTTATGACATCCGATAAACATCGATTGAATATATAGATTCTCGAAAGAGAATCGTTTTTTTTTCTTCTTCATTCGTTCTTTAAATTATGAAGAAAAATTCAGTTAAAGTTCCTATTGAAAACGGTCAGAATTTATTGTTTTCATTGATAATCATGATCAACTTTGTTTAGAACCAACAATTACAAGTATTAATTCAACCGCATTAGTCATGGCTCGTGCACTACGTAGTGTGAAAACATTTAAAAAAAGTTGGGACGCTGACAAAGCACTCAAGAGTACATATCAAGGCAAAAAATTTGGTTTATATCAATTACGTGCCTATATTTTCTTGGCGTTCGGTTATGCTATTGTTGCCGCATGGCTCACCGAAATGCCTACATTTGCTCGTAAGAAACTTGAAAAATTAGATTTTTTTTGTTTCTCGAAATAATCAAATCATATTTACTCGATAGTTCTACAACCAAAATCAAAAGATTGTAATACACCATTTTTTCCGAATCTATCTAATGCAACTTTTGTCGAAACATCAACACGAGCAAGAATAGTAAATCCGAATATCACAAAATTACCAGGCAAATCTCGTAATTCAACTGGAGGAAAATTAAATCAAGATAATTTAGCAGATAGTCCATCGAAATCACTTGCTAGTAATTCGAAACGAGTGTTTATCGATGGAAGATTGCAAGTTATTTATGCACAATATAACTATAGTACTGAATATGGACGTAGTGTTTTAACAGATGTAAGAAATTATTTTTTCGAAATACAACAACAAAAGAAAAAAACACATCTTCATTCGAATAGTTCAATGCGTTTTGTGATAAATTAAGAACGAAATTACCTTATATTATTTATCTTGTCGGTTTAATTATTGGCGGTCTTATATTTGGTTACATTGCTGATCATAGCGGAAGAAAAATGGTTCTACTCGGTAGAAATTCTTTCGAAATAAAATATTCGTTTTTTGTTTATCTTATTTCTATGAAAATCAAAGGTTCGATGTGGACTGCATGTGGTCTATCAGTATTTCAACTTCTAAGCGAAGATTATATCTCGTACATATTTTTTATTCTCTTTGTTGGTATGGCTATTGGCGCTGTACAAGTCATAACCGTGCCCTATGTTCTTGAAATGGTAAAACAAAACGCACAAATTCAAATGATTTTCAATTTGAACAATCGATTTATGTTTAGTTTCCAATTGAATCTCGAGCTATCTATGGTTTATTATTAACAGGAGGCGTATTTTTATTTGATCTGATTATTCCTGGTCTAGCATATCTCATTCAAAACTGGAAAGTTCTCCAAGGTGTTGTTACTTTTCCATTGATAATAACGGCTGTACTCTATTGGTAAATTGAAGAACAAACAATTTATTCGATATATTTTGAATATAATATAGGTTTTCTGAAGAATCAATGTTTTGGTATACGACACAAAAGGATTATGTCACAGCTGTTTTATCGTTGACAAGAATTGCACGATTTAATGGCATCGATTTTGAAGATGTCTTTCGTGAAGCCCGAGATTTTCTTCGTGGAAAACGTTCGAAAGGTGTTCAATGCGATTTTCAGCCACTTCTTCGACTAGGTTCGTTTTTTAATAGTCCTGAAATTCGATATAATGTTTGTTTTTGTTCAGAGGATATTCAATTACTAGGTTCGAAATATCCTGATTTCGATATGGTTGATTTGCAAACAACTGGTGGCAAGAAATCAACATTTTCCGAACGTTTTGTTCAAGTTTTAACAGGTCATCATTATTATCCAACATTATCAACATTCTATCCAACAGATTTTCTTCATTCGTCGATTTTAATGATTTATTTACTTGTTATGTGTGGACTTTGGTTTGTTGAAATTTATCGAAGAAGATAAATCGATTGTTTGTTTGTTTGTTTTTTTATAATTCTAGGCTTGTCAGTTCATTGACCGAATACAGTCTTGATTCGCCACATTTAATTCAACATTTACCAGAGAATTTCTATTTGAATTATTTTTACTCACATTTAGTACAGGTTGCATCATTTATTGTCGCTTTTCCAATGGTTTACAAGTATATTTTTGACTTTTTTTTAAAATTTATCATATTGTTTCCCGACTAGATGGGGTCGTCGTTGGCCAACATTTTGCTTTTTTCTTATTGCAGAAGTTTGTTTGCTCGGTTCAGTAACCGTTCGACCAGGTGAATTAAAAGCAAAAATCAAACATAGTTCGAATAGTTCTCTTCGTTTAGATACTGAAGAAACGCGTCTTGCTATGCTTATCGTCTATTTTATTGGTAAATTCGCTTCGCGAGGCGCTTTCATTGTCATTCTACTTTATACATGTGAAATTTTTCCAACTGGTTTAAGGTACAGAACAAAAAAAAGGAATTTTTTTCATCTGTTTGACATGAATATTTAATTTAGATGTACAACGCTCGGTATTTGTTATACATTTCGATTAATTGGCGTTGCTTTAGCATCTGAAGAAATAGTACGATCGTTTTTCGAAATGAGATTTTCTAAAGGTTGTTCTTTGATTGATCTTAGGCCGGGTTAAATGATACGATGCCTCGTCTTGTTTATGGTATACTATCTCTAGTTCTCGGTGCAATGGCACTTCTTTTACCCGAAACGAAGAAATTTCCATTACCTCGAACAATTGTTCAAGTCGAAATGATTCCAACGTCAGTTAGCAAGAAATTTCGTCGTCATCGTTCACTTCCTATTAAACGTAATAATAAAACCGATGGTACACGTGCCGAACAACTCAATCAATTCAACGATGCAGCTTCATCCGTATCCGGCATACGTTCGGTTCGTTTCGGTGGTTATGACAATCAATCAACTCTTCATAGTGTCTACGAATTACAAGAATACGGACAAGATGATACACTTCATTCGTTGACTGGTCGTTATCCACGACGAACAGACTCACGTAATCCAAATTTATTTCAACCGAGTAACGTCGAAGCTTATCGACAGCAAACAACAATTGCCGAAGATGGTGAATATGATGAAGATGTTGATGATGATCGTACACGTTATGCTCAACAACAACGTCTTACGGAGAAACAATACGCTAATCTACGTTCGGATGCTGATGCTGTCATACTTCCAAATAAACAAACAACGAACGAATCGCCAACGCAACTTGAAATGACTGCACAAATTCAATCAGGAAAAATAAATAATGAACAAAATGATTCGCTTGATACGCCATCAATAAATGAAGATAAAGCTAAGTTAGATGATAATATTTCAACAACACAAATTCTTGATCAATCGAATACATTTCCACCGAATATTAGTGAAGAAGAGAATTATTTTTCAGAACATTGTTAACCACAAACTTTTTCAACCGAAGGCAAACGAACAGTACACAAAGAACAGTGGCTAAATCAGTATTTTTTTCTCTCTCTCTATTTCTCAACTTTTAGTATACCTCTATTCTCGTTTATTGATAAAGGAAGTTTTTGCTTGATTTTCCAAATATTGAGCTTAGATCTCGTCATTATGTTCATGTTTTTCTTTTGTTCTTGGTTTTTTTCTATTTCATATGTAATCACAGTTTATCTTTTTCACCTTTTTTCTCTCTCTCTCCTTCTCTCCTCATGCGTTTATTTGAACAGTATAAAAATGATGTTTTATGTTCACTTTTCTGATACTGGTTATTAAAAGAAAAAAAAAAGAACAGAATAAATAGACTTTAGAACAATTTTTTCTGACATATTGATTTTCATATGAACTTGAAACGTGTCTGAAAATATCTTCAACAGGAAAAATATTGAATTTTTATTTGAACAATCTATAAATATAAAATATCAGACAAAATTTTATTAATCAAACGAGCGAGAACATTCATTTTTTATTAAAATGTTAATGCGTCGTTGGACACCGCCGTCACAAGTTCCAACAACTTCACTTGACGTTGCTGGTGGTGGTAGTGGTCATCATCCGAAACAACGTACATTTCTACGTTGGGCAAAAGTTTTCATCTATTTAATTATTGCAATAACATTGATTGTATTTTGCACGATTTATACGATACAAAAAGAGAATTTTTTCAATGAAGAATACAATCGTCAACAACGAAATGAACAAAATCGAGAAGATAGACTTGTTTTCAAAGAATTTCTTGATGAAATATCAAAATTAATGGTAACCAATTCGATTGATCTTATTCAAGCGAAAACATTAATGATAATTCCAAAATTAAATAAACAACAAAAACAAGATCTTCTCTTTTTTCTCTATTCGCAAAAACTTCTTCAAAATTCTACTGATTTTAATTTACAAAACATGAATTTCAATGATATCGAATTATTCTGTTCGAATCATTTTCAACAAATTCATTTAATCGGTGTTCAATTAAAAAATGCAATTTTTCGTAATTGTCATTTTAAATCGGCTAGTTTTCAACAATCAAATCTTTTCAATAGCCGATTTATCAATTCATCTATTGAAAATTCGTCATTTATTCGAGCAAATCTCGATCAAAGTCAATTCATTCGAACTGACATTCGACATGTTGATTTTACTGAAGCATCATTAAGTCAATCGAATTTCTTACAAGCAAATATTGTTCAAGGAAATCGTTTTCTCAATGCTGATTTATATCAAGCGAATTTGACTGAACATCAAATCAATGGTAAATATGGTCTCTCGACAATTGAACATGATTTTACGAATGCACGTTTTCCGAACGGAAGTTTTCATGTTGATGAATCCGAAAGAAATTTAATTATCAATGGAGAAGATGTAAATTTAATTTTTTTTTTCAAGATATTTCTCTGAATGTTTTTTTTTATATTTCGAAGTGTGCAAATCTCAATCGACCAATTTGGAAAGTTACTGATCAAACTATGAATTTATCATTCATAAATTCGTCAACAAACGAATGTGCATTAGTTTTATCGGCTAAAACTCGTGTTTATCAAAAGATTTCTTTCGATACCTATTCACTTTTACTCAATACAAAACAAGTGGCACTTTTATTTCATTTGAAATCTAATTGCAATGAATCATTCGTCGATATTAATATGTACGATTTCAATAACATTCTACATGAATCAGAAACATTCAGTCATGTAATTGCTGATACGGATAACAATACGAATTCAACAATTTATGAATTTCTACACAGTACGTCAACACCTGTACCGAAACACACACAATATTTGCAAATCTATCTGATCAATCAAGAAGACACGATATGCTATTTTACGAACATGAGTTTAACTATTAAATTTGATTAAATATCAGATATTATTTTGAATTTATCAATATATACTTTTATTTTCTATATTTATTAAATAAATCGAGATATTCATGCTTTCATTGTTATTGTATTTGAACAAACTCATGTAAATGTTTTCTTTTTCTCTTGCTTTATTTTTATATTTATAGAAATTCAAATAAAGCTTTTCTCGTCAATAGTTATGAACGTGTTTTCTTCGTTCTGTTTGAATTTATTCTATTGATTAGTATTAAAACAAAGAAATTCACAGGTTTTTTAAGGACAAATAACAAGAACAAAAACGAGTTCTTCAACCATAGAGCGAAATTTATAAGCCTATATTTATTGTAACATAATCAATTTTGATTATAGTCGGAAATCAAAAATTAAAAAATGTGGCAAGCATTCAAACAAATGACATGTAATCATTATTTCTTTGTGAATATTCTATCTCGAATAACTCAAGTAAATACTGTGTGATCAATAATCATACTCATATGAGACAAAGAATCAATTTATATCCGCAACGTCGGAAGTCAATTCATCAAAAAATGAATCTCGAAAAAGAAAAGATGTTTTATTGCAATACAATCTTCATTTCTCAAAGTAATAATAGTTCGATCGATGAGAAGCATTGTTCTTTTTCGAATGTATTAGAATAACATAGATAATTATCGAAGTCATCGTTGGTTGATATAAATATTTAAAAAAATATTCATGTATTTTTAAAGTATAATCAACTAATTGCTAATATAGAACATATTTAGATAATTAAAACAGTCGACCTTGAGAAATGTACTCGGATAAAACTACAGTAGAGCAAAATTAATCAAGATTTAATCGAGTTTGCTTGTTTCAATCTGGAAAATCTCATAGATTTATTAAGTCATCTGATGTTCTTAAGCGGATCAATTGACTAATAGGAAATCTTGTTATTTTCAGTCGAGATTAGAATACACTTAACTAATGTTATGCATATTTATTAATTTGTCGAGTAAATGTCGTGCTGAGATAGATCTATGTGATTATAGACATACGTAAATTGATCTAATAAGAACAACTAATTCTTGACATAGTTCGATTGATTTTCATCGAAAATGTCACATTGAATTCTTCAATAACATTAAGCGTATTTCTTTTCTTTGTGCTGTTGCCATTGTTGTCTCGATATGTCAAAAAGAAAACGGATTCCATTGATAAATTTAGCTAAATTGAATAAAAAATAACAAAAACAAAAGAAATCTTCGTATGACGTTCTTTTTTCCTTCTCGGTTAACCAATATGTCTAATAACTAACTAACAACTGCAATAAATCTTATTTGTTCGTTTATTTTTCTTCATCTAAAAGTGCATGCGTGCATATGTATTCGAAATCTAATTGACATACACTCTAAACAATATTAATCATTTTCCTGTAGCTCAAATTTAAACATAGAAAACTAAGAAGAAGAAGAAAAAACATAATTGATGTTTAAACAAATTATCTTGTATTCTCATCGAGTTAAGATAAATATTTATTTTATCAATACATTCATGTTAAAGATGAATTTAAACCGAATAACGTTTTTTTTGTTTGGAATACCAGTGCACTGTTCGAACCAATTTCAATACACCTACACAAAATAACAAATATTTTATGTAAAAATATTTTTGAAATTTTGAGTAAAAAAATATATATATATGAGAGTCCATGACAAGCATACTAAGTTGTTTTTACGCATATTGATTGTAAATCGGAAAACTAGGAAAAGGAATAAATCTGCCTTTGTTTGAGTATTAACAACGAAGAGAAGATAAATCAACAAAAAACTAGTTTCCAAGGTTAATACTCTCAAGTACATTTTATAGTTTTGTTATTGTTCTTATTCTTCTTTTTTGGAATTACTCTCTACCTTCTCATGTTTTTAAGACACTTTATACTCCATTATCATCAAAAATTATGGGAAAAATAGAGAAAAAAGAAACAATCGAATCTATTGCCCTGTTTTCATAGACATAGATACGTCACTCGCCATTAAATAGCAAACATATCTGAATCAGTTGCAAAAGAATGTGTCCATTGCGTACTTATTCTTTTACTTCATCTATTCGGAGGTTAAGTGATTCCGATATATAAATTAAAGACGAAGAAAAAGGAAATCAATCCTTTCTTTTTTGCTTCGAGTAAGTATGTAGATGACAAAAAACAAGCAAGAAAAAGTATTTGATCGCTTCTTATTTTGTTTTTCTTCTCTCTTCAATTTGATTATCCAGTACACATGAAACTACCGGATGTACAAATCACTTGTGTTCCGGATACGTCATGTTAACGATGATGAACAAGAAAGAAGAAATAAATATTTCGTGTCCACATACGAGAGAAAGACAACGTCGTGTATTAAGTTGAGTACATAACGAATTGACTGAGAAATACATGTCGATGTTAGGAAAAGGAATAAGATGCAAGAAGAAAAGAAAAGACTAGTAGTAGGAATATTATTTTTCATTGACGAAGAAAATACTGTCGAGAAATGACGAGAAGAAAACATTTGAGCATATCAACACCCGATGACAGACGAGTAGAAAAGAGAAAGGCGAAAAACGGGAGAACAAAAAAAAACCGAAAGAAAAGAAGAAGAAAAAAACGTGAGATAACTTCAATTAATTCCTTTTTTCTTTTCTCATTTCATTCTGATAGAATCACTTCAGCTAATGATGATAATTTGAAGATTTTATGTGAGAAATTGTTATATTTTAACCGAATTACATTCGAATGTTTTCTTTGCATAATTAGTTTTTAATAGAATAGGTTCATCGTAGGTCGGTGTGTCATCATTTCTTATTCTATTTAATCAAAAATCGTCTTGACTAACGGCATTTTCTATAGAATTGTCAATTCTTTCCATTTTCTTTCCTCTCATTCTCGCTTCCCTTTCTTCTATTTTTGTGATAAAAATTTCAAAAAAAAAACTCAACATTCTTCTTCTTTCCTACGTCTATTATTCGTAAATAGCTAAAGAAAAAAAAAATTCTGCGCAATTACAAAATCGAATGACTATGACATATCTATATTCTTGAATAATTGAATAGTTTTTCTATTATCTTCTCACCTTGAACATGTCCTATGAGTCGTTAATTCATATAGTAATCAAATCAATAGCTTCTTTTTTTTTGTTTGAGTGCATATAAACAACAGATTAGACAGAAAACAAGAAAGAAATCTCCGTTTTTTATCGATAGAACCAAGAAAACACAGCTAAGCAACAGCTGTTTATCTAACCACCTGATACCAGTATTCGCGTATGAAAAACATCTTTGTAAATATTATTTTTATTTGATTAGATCAATTGGATTATTATTCGTTTTGTTTTTCTATTCTACTTAACATGATCATTGTTTGACTTCATGTCGATAAATAAACTATTCGAATGAAATGACAATTTTTATTAGATTATAATTTATAATAAGAAGAACAAGAACAAGAAAAAAAGAATAATTAAATAGAAGTGGATGATGGCATGGCATCGTTTACATTGGTGTCTTCGAATGATTCGTTCGAAAACTGGTCGAATGATAATTATGCTTGTATTAACTGTTAGCATAGCAATAGCTGAAGTCGTCTATGGACTTCGTGTTCGTTCACAATTACTTATTGCTGATGGACTATTTTCATTTGCTGAAGGTATTGCCTTAGTTGGCTCATTAATCGCGTTACGTTATGCTAAAGCTGACCGTTTAGATGCAAAGAATACATTCGGGTACATGTCAAGTTTACTTTTAGAAAAAGAACTTACAAAAACAACAACAAAAAACTTTTTCTTTTTTTTGGTCTTTTCTAGTTGGGCACGTTTAGAAATTCTTGCTGGTCTATTACAAGAAGTACTTCTCATATCTCTCTCACTTTCGATTATTGTCGATGCAATCAATAAATTAATCAATCCAAATCACATTGAAAATGCATCATCAATGATTTTTCTTGGTTCTGTTGGTGTTTTCATTGGTATACTTGGTTTAGTTCTTTTTCGTGGTTATCATCACGATCATAATATTGGCAATGAAATCGTCGAACAGAAAAAGAATGATTTCGTTCGAAGTGTTGCTACGACAATTCAACGAACTCGTGATCAACAAAACGAACAGCCATTGCTTGAACAACGAACGCTCTCTGCACCTCCGACAGTGATTATTCCTGAATTAATCGTCACAGAAATGTCAACAAATAATCATAATAATAAATTATCTGAACAACGACGAAAAGATCAGAAGATTTTACCATCATTAAATGATACATATCAAAGTGCCTTTGAAACATCAGAAACAAAACGAGTCGAAATCATCAAAGAAGAACGTACAAGTGATAGTAGTGACAAACAATTACGTGTACCTGATCGAATCTCAGTTCAATTTACACGTACGAGAAGTAAAAGTGGCGATTCAGTTATGTCATCAACATTTACACTCGATCAAAATCATGGAATACTTGATGATGAATTTCAGAAATCACGTGTTTTTGCTACATTACACGCACTTTCTTTGCATTCATTGGTAAATAATAATATCGATTTTACTCTCGGATGCTATTTAACTTTCTATTTCACAGGCTGTTCTCCTCGAATCTTCCATTGTTCTCTTATCCGGTTTATTAAATACATTTATCCCTAATGAAGATGATGATAAAAAGCCAATTAATCAATGGTTACAATACATTGATCCATCCTTAACCTTAGTCATGGTTGTTATTATAATTATCAAAGCTGTGCCAGTTATATGGTCACTTGGTAATATTCTTGTCGAAGCTGTACCGGCTGGTATAGATACACGTCAATTAATACAAACAATCATGAGAACAATCCCACAAATACGTGCTGTACATAGTGTTCACGTTTGGCGGTAATAAACTTGCACAAAATCTTGATCATATCTCTTCTTTTTTTTATTGATTTTTCTTTTGTAGAGCAACAGCTCGTGATATTTTTGCTACATTACATGTTGTTTGTGATGAAGATTTAAAATTAAGTACGTGTACAGATGTTTTCGGTCGAGAATTACAACAAATCTTCGAAACACATTGTATACGTCATTTCACATTGCAATACGAATACGTTGAAATCGGTGGTAATATTCATCGATGTGCCTATGGCGCACGACGACGACATCGTGGCCATCAATCAACATCTGAAGATACCGATTGTTTAAATCATTCACAAATGGATCTACGCAATAGTCTATTTCAAGCAGATCCATCGGATTTATTACGACGATCTGTTTAAAAACTTTTGTCGTTTTGTTTTCTTTTTTTGTAAAAATCATTCCAAAACTGTTTTTTTTACATATTCTTCTACATATATAGTTCTTAATTTAGCGAACAAAAAGGATATGTGATATTATCCGGTGAGGTACGAAAAAATTATGTGTGCGTGTGTGTTTTTGATTACTAATAGATTCAATAAAAATTTTCTTTTAAACTAAAGTTTCGGCTCGTTTCTCATGAGATCGTCTCTATTCATTAGAATACGAAGAACAAAAAAAAAGAATAAGAAAGGAAATGTCATTAGAAGTTGTTGTTTTTTTTTTGGAAATAATTCTTTTCATTTTGTTTTCTTGTTAGTTATTTTTCTTCATTCGATCTTTCGTGAAAGAAAAAACCAACGGACAACAACAATATTCAACAATAAATGACAAAACGAAAAATGTAAAGTGTGAAAAATGACAAAAAGTCCGAAATATTTCGAATAAGAATTGTCGTCATTTTGTTGTTGTTCGTTTGATAATTTAACGGTATCGTCGAAGACTGAGTTGTTGTCGACGTTTCCAGCATTTTCGTCGTGAACCACCTGTTGCAAGCGAATAACGATGACCATGACCAAGTCCTCGAGATTTCTTTCCAGCAGATGTCAAACCTCGTAATTCACGATGTTTCTTATTGGCACGACAGATCCAATTGATACGTGGATCTTGACGAACACCTTTGTGAAATGGATCGATAAGAATAACTTCGTAGAATTTGTATGTTGCATCTTGAGCAATCCAATACGAGTTGAGAACACGTAACGATGGTAAACGACGGCCAGCACGTTCTTCGGCAACCGATTGTAATGAACGTTGAAATTTCAATTGATTGATACCTTGATGTTTGGGTTTGCCGTAAACTTGACCTTTTGGTACTGGTTTCTTACGTGAACCACGTCGGACACGTACACGATAGACAACCTAAACATTTGAAAAAGAAAATATGTTTCTTGAAATTTTGATTTGAAATGTTCATACATAGCCAGCTTTGGCTTTATAACCGACACGTCGAGCTTTTTCGGGACGTGTTGGTTTAGGTGCACGATGTACAGCTGCTAATTGTCGATATTGCCATGTACGAATTCGAAAAACGAATCGCATAACATCACTTTGTTTTTTACGATATAATTCTTGAAGATATTTATAAGCACCCATGATCTTAGGTGAACAAAGTTTTTTCTTTCTTTTTTTAAATCTACAATAAGAAGAGAGATTCATTTTTTATTTCTATTCGATTCATTCATGAAGAACTTTGGCTAATGACAAATAATCAAGACTACGAACTATACAATCATTTTTTGTTGGTTTACAATCCAAATTAAAATAAGTTAATTTATCGAATGTTGAATGGACTTTAGATGAATTTGTTAGAACGCCGATATAATCCGATGGAATCGAGATTTGTTCGCCATTCAATGGACGACCACGAAATGATGCTTCGAAATGGTTTGTTGTTGGATTGGTTTGGATTGAATTGGTAAAATGTCGTTTAATATCACTTGAAATTGTCGATGAAATATCGATTGAAAATGGCATTGAATATACATTTGACGACATATTTGACTTTTTATCTGCAAGAAGAAAGCAATAAGCATATTTCGCACATTGATTTGATATTTTTGTTAATTGATAAATTCAGTTAGATTTTCTAGAAATTGTATAAGAAGATTTTTGTCACAATATTTATGCAGAATATTGGCTGGAACGAATTCATAATCATCGCATCGATCATATTCAATAAGATACATTAATTGATTATTTGTTGGACATTTTTTTATGCCATGAATACGTTTTAGTTTATAGCCACGTTCGAGACCGTAAGTCAATGATTTTGGTTCAGTTAGAATTAAGATTGGCTTGTGAGATCGTGTTTTTGACGAGGAAATAATCGATTCAATTTGAACATCATCTTCATCATCGGAAAGTATTATGATTTCATCGGATGTTTCACCCATTAAATTGACAAATACGATGCTCAGATACACAAAAAAAAACAACAAACTACTAGAAAACTTCAATTGTTTGGATGAAATCCATAGATTAACATTGTGGAAGATTGAAATAGATTTTCAAACGGGAAAATCAATTTCAAATGAATATAAATTTACTAGTTAATTCCATTGAAATTAATCGTACAAATTCATTTTTTCACTTCAAAACTCGAATATTTTCGAATTCGAACTGATTTTCTATCGAATAGATGTCGCCAGTGTTCGATGTCAAGAGAGAAAAATAATTAAGCATCAAAAAGTCATAATTTATTGACACAGGCTCGTTTTTTGTTGTTGTTTGTTCATAGATATTTGACAAACTATTTAATATTAAAATTGTCTATTTACATATTGTTTTAAATTTAAATATTTTCTTTTTCTGGTCTCTCAGGTTTCTACAACTTTTTTTCGTACCTGATATAGAATATTTCCGTCAACTATTTCTCTCTCTTTTTCTTAAAAGATCGGAAAATTGAATTTGTCGCTGACATAGAACACAAAAGAAAATGCAGACGAACGGAAAAATAACTAGCACAAAAAGAAAAAGAGGCAAAAAAAACGAGAGAAAACTATAGAGACATTTCTCTCTTTTTAGTATATACATGATCGTTTTTTTTTTGCTAATAATTGTAAAAAGAAAACATGTTTTTTTAAGAGTAGAATATATTTCTCTTGCGGTTATTCTCAGGAGAACGATTGTAAGACCATCTAATTTATTATTTAATAGTATCGGTCGTTTTCTCGTTTTTCTTCTTCTTCTTCTTCGTTTCTCTCTCGTTCTCGATCTCGTATCTAATGAGTTTTTGTTTTCTACATTGACGAATTAGTTGCACTGTTATTTACACCATCGAAAATAGAAAGCGGAATCTCTTCTCGCACAATACATTCATTCAACTAACGGTATTCGTTCGTTTCGTTTGTTTTTAGTTGAAAAACAAAATATTATCTATCAAATAGAAAAAGAGCAAAATGTTAATTTAATATTTGCAAGTTAATTATCTTAATTAATGGTGAAAATACAATGTTGATAAGTCGCTTGAATGATACTTATCAACACGATCTCAACGAAACATCAGCAATAAATACAATTGTAAATACTAATAATCATGCATTGATCAATGGTACGAATGAAACTTTATCATCATTAACTCATCCGCATAATACTACATTTCCTAATTCGATCGTTATTATATTTGTTCTTTCGATTTTATCATTATTCGGTGTTTGCTTTATGATTTTCGGTCCTTTGCAACGATCTGAAGCGTATAAACGTGTGGAAAATTTCACATTCGGTCGTCATCCAATATTCAATGTTGACCATCGAGAACAATCAACAGCTGGACGTTATGAAGAATCAATGGAATTTGCTGATGAATAACCAAAAACACTTAACTCAATCTGTTGTTGTTGTTGTTGTTGTTGTTTGCTTTTATATTTGAGGTATTTTTTTTTGTTATCACAAAAACAAAACACAGACGATAAATTCTATTTAACAAAAGATTAATTTTTAAAAAATGAATCATTCAAATATTGACGACATTGATCTGTATCAAGTTCACGATTAGCAATGGATATGTCATTTTCAATTGCGTTTGTTAATTCTTCTGTAAAAAGAGAAACATCGAGAATCGAAAAGTTTCTATTGAACAAACAAAACTCGATTACGTTTCGATTGAAATGTTGTCATTTTTCGAATTTCGCCAAGAACTATTATTTTTAATATTTGACCGTAGAAATCCTTGGAAAATTTATGCATTAAATGTACTTCCTAAATCGATCATCATAGATAAGGATCATCTTTGATTTAGATTTTATTTACAATTGTCTTTTTTTCTCCTTGATAAAATGGATTCGTACCAATGCTTGTCACCATTTTATAGATTTTATTTTCATTTGTTATCTGCGCCCAACCGTAATACACACCCTGATCAATAGGCGATGGTAGTTTGTCAACAGTATTTTCGTCTAAATTAGCTAAAATTCACGAAATTTTCTTTCGTCAATCGATTATTATCAAGCTCGCCTAGATGAAAATACCTGTTGGACAGCCAAGTTCTTTACTTCCACGTCCAAAACCTCGAATAATCAATCCAAGAGTATAGTATGGAAATGATGATTTTGTCATTATATCTACAAATCAGTATTTATTTGAGAATAAAGATAATAAACACAGTGAAAAAGAAGACAAAACGACAGTAAGAAAAAAAAGAAGAATTTTTAATTTAGTTTTTATTTTTGGTCAGTTGATAATGCATCTTCTCGAGTCAAGATTTGATAGATGCCTGGTTTCATCCAAGATAGACCCTGAATATCATCAAATGCATTCTAAAACGAGACAAGAAAAAAAAGAACAATTCATTAAAAAAATGTCCAACGAAGGGGAATAGAAAAATCAATCAGCAAACTAGATTTTTTAGATGTTTGGTTTTTGAAATTAAATTCTAAAACGTGCACATGCAGGGCTTTTATACACTTACAAGAAGACGTTTTCTCCTCTTTGGAAGGATAGGTTTTCTGTTGGAAATGAAGTTTGTTTTTATGTGTAATGATCTCTTTTGTTTTTAAAGATTTTCTATTTACCTTTGAACCAGCGAGAAGATGTTGACGAACTGTTTGTAATCGTTCGTTCCAAGGAGTAAATCTACGAAGAAAAAAGGATTATATTTCAATTCGATTTATTTATTTTTCTCTTACATAATTGCATGTGGATCATCCGAAACGAATGAATCTGAACTGTAAAGTTTTTCTTTTGATTGATTAACACATTCGGTCGCTTTGATTAGATATAAATCGGGATCTTGTTCATACAGATGTGCAGCATCGAGATTTATTGCATTTGTAGTTTCAATTTTTTGAAAAATACGTCGAATATAACGTAAAACTTGCCATAGATGATGTCCATTACGTCTTTTAAGAAAAAAAATAATAAAAATTTGATATGTTCGATATTAGTGAATGAAATTTACTTCCAAACAGGAAAATATCGTTTGATATCGAGTTCACCTGTCGTTTCATTTATTTGTGGATGATATACTGTTGATATAAATTGCACTTTCTACGAAAAAAAGATCGAAATGAAAATGAGTCAACAATAACTACGAACTGGACATTCGCCATCTGGAAACGTTGGAGGAATAGAAATTAAAAAACGAAACACTCCACTTTCATAAGGACCTTGAGAGACAAAATGAACACCATTCCAAACTAAACATCATTTTATTTATTTATTTATTCATTTATTTATTTATTCTTAATATTTACTTAGATTTGATTTTCCCGATGGTATAACAATAATACCAGGAATAAACTGTTTTCGAAGAAGATTACTAAATACAAACAATTCATTCGAATTATTTCGATAGAATTGAATCGTTGTTTTTACTATTCAGCTTGAAGAACATAATCCAAAGCATATTCATTTTTCTCCATTTGATTGATTCTTTTTTTTTAGTACAGAAAAATACCTATTTATTTACATATTAGATCTCTTTCAATTGTATACAAACTCTCGATTTATCATTTTTTATATATACAATCGTGATTAATGCTTTCATTGGACGTTAATTTCGAACGAAAGAGGTCATTAGATGGCAGACTTAGTCAAAGAGCCAAAGAACAAGTAAATCAATGAATATTTTTTTGATTACGAGGTTGATTTATTAAGATGAAATTGAAAGAAGCAAAAAAAAAAGATTGAAAGTTTATCGAAGATAATTAATGGCGTAGTTGAGGGTGAGGATAACCACCATGGAACACCGCAGGTTGAACTTTTGGTCTTAGACAAAGTACAATAAGATAGATAAGAATAAATAGAACTAGAAGTACAAATGTAATAACTGCTAACGCTAATTGAGCAGCAAGAATTTTAAATTTCACATCGAATATGCCATATTTGTTTTTTATATCACGTCCATCATCAACAGCTTTCGAATCTAAACCGATTAAAATGATCATAAAACCGGCAGCAATAATTGATGCTAAAAATGCAATAGTTGCCCATCGACGTGCTCGAAGTACCATATCTATTCATATTGAAAAATCGAACAAAAGAGTTTCCCTCAATTTTAAAATTGCATACTTATGACTAACATCAATAAACCAGCAATTAATGCGAATATTCCACACCAGATACCAGCTCCTGTCGAAGCTGTTGATGCATATTTTTTGCCGTTTAATGTAAATTTATCAGTCCATTTAGCTAATGATGCAATTTCTAGTGCAATAATGACGAGAGTTAAAATAATAATAAGAACACCGAGTATAGCTGTAAGAGGAAACGGCCATCGGTTTCGCCAGTGAAGTTCACCAGGAGAAAATTTTTGATTTATGCGGCCAGGAGGAGCGCCTGCAAAACGCGGTCGTGCACCAAACATTGATTACTTTTCTATAGAAAAAATACGTTATTTTAAAAAATATGCACAGGCCAATATATAGTTTTCGCAGGTCGTTTTCTCTTGTTATTTTACACGGTTGCAAATAACACATCACATTAAATGTATATTCGTGCTATGTTGGAAATTATCCACTGCGTAATTAGTTATTTAATAAAATGCTTCGTCTTTTTTTACAATGATTAAAATGATGTCTTTTTGTGTTCCATGACCATATTTTATCGATGTAGTTACTCTAAAAAATCATGCTTTCAAGGTTCATATTTGCTTTTTCGAGATCCAATAATGTCCTTCATTTTGTCGATTCGGCAATCAAATGGTTATCGGCAATTGAAACATACATATTTTACGCATTTTTTTTTCAATATCATTTTCTAGCCTTGTCTATCTGCAAGCATTATTATTTACACAAATTACATATATATTTTTCATGCATTATAAAAAAAAAAGTTGATACAAATTTGAGGAATTGTAGAAAAAAAAGAGATGAAATATGATAAATACATTGTTTTTCATTCGAATCAATATCGATTGGGTAAACGAACTGACGATGAAAAAAAGGCTCGAATATAAAACAAAAAAAATACGAGACAAAACACAAGTGCTAACAACGCAAACGAAAGAATACTAATTAAAATTTTGTTCTGTATATTTTCTGCATCGGTATGATTTGTCGTTGAAAAATTTGTTTGTATTGCATTGCCAATCAAACCGACGAGTACTATAAGGAAACAAAATGCAAATAGAACAGTAAATAGAGCAAAAGTTAATGTAAGACGTTTATGTCGTGTTAAAACTAGAAAACAAAAGAAAAATATTATCGAAATACTCAAGTTTGATTTACTGGCAGTAAGAATAAAAGTTGCACTTATAAACGTTATACAACCAGTCCAAATGCCTGCGCCAACTTTGTCCGTGCTATGTCCTAATTTCGAAGTTCCATTTTGTTTATTTCCTTCGATGGCAATATTGGCGATATCAAGACCAATTATTGTCGAACTGCAAAGTAGCAAACCGATACCTATGAAAACAAACCGAAAATTAGGCCATTTTTTCGGCCAACGTGCACCAATTGGTGCTGTCTGATAAATGACAGGGCCGTAAGGTGGTACATTATACGGCGGTACATTGTACATCTGCGGTGGTGAAGGCGATCGATAGAATCCGTACATTGAAATGGTTGAGCCTGGTCTTTTTGTTCGAATGACAAAAGAAAAGAAAGGACAATTGGTGATGCATCAAATATTATACAAAGATCAATATTTGAAAGTAAATAAGAACTCTTCGCTTGAAATAGAATTCTATCTTCGTTTCGTTTTATGAAAAGAAAAAATCATATTTTAAGAAAATCAAACGTTTATTGATGCTTATCGAATATTATGAAATGTTTCATTTTCTTCTATTTTCACTGAAGTTTTTAATTTAAAGAAGAATCTAATTGTTTCGTTTTCTCTTTGAACAAATGTTCTTTTCAAATATACATATCTAATATTTATCTATGAACATGCATATGCTTTCAATTCATCAACTTCATTTACAAGCGAATCAACGAAAATTTGATATTATCTTTTGCTGCGTTTTTTTAATATTTACGTTGTATGAAAATCAATTTTATCTATAACATAACTGACTGAATAACACACTTAACAACGAAAAAAGAAGAACAGAGAGAGAGAAACTTGTAGAATTCTTTGATTATAATTGTCGAATTACAACAGATGATGGTCGAACTAAATACGTTTTCGGCGTTAATGTTGGTGTTTGTTGATAATTTTTGATGTGATCAGTAAGATACATAATTAAATATTCTTGTTGTTTAATTAAACATCGACAAGTACAATCTTTATCCGCACAATATCGATGTTTGATTTCCATTGATGAAAACCAAGTATGTATATGGTTTAAATGACCACCGTGTCCACACAACGAACAAACAAAATATTGGCCAACAACAGGTTGCAAGCAAATCGAACAGACGATATTAGACGATGATAAATTATTTGACGCTGTTGATTGATAATTATAATCGATTTGCTGTAGAATTTGTGTTCGTTTGTAGAAGTACTTCCAACGATGTAAAATATTTGCATACGAATATAAAATCGGATCATAATGATATTGATTTATATATTTTTGTTTATTCATATACGGCGTTTTTAACATCGTTAAAAGAAACATACTAGCTGATTGAATATCTCCATCAGAGATGTAACGAGAAATGATATGTTTTATTAAACCTTGGGCTATGGGCGTTTCAAACCATGAATGATCATCGTTGAGAGTTATTTGTAATGTTAATAAACCGGCAAATAAACGCCAACAATGAGCTAAATCATATTTGCCCATTTTTTCTGTTATTTGTTGATTGTTTTTGCACATGTCAATTAATTGATTGAGTTCTAATTTATAATCATTCGCTAGTTTTTTATTCACCGGTAGAAGTATGGATACATCGTAGAGAGAAACAGTCGAATGAGCCGTTGATGTATGATGTTTAAATGAACGACGAATTGATGTTGACGATGTTGAAATACGTTGAGGATCGACACTAACAGATGAAGTAAATGAAGAACGAACAGGCGCAGAAAACATTGTATTTCGTTGACTTGAAGATATACTTTGACTTTGAATAGCATTTGTAATTGTTGTCGATGAACGATAACTAGTTTTTTTTTTAAAAGATAACTCAAAAATAACAGTTTATGAATCAAATTACCTTGAAGAATATTCATCAGTACTTGAATTTCCTCGACTTTTTGTAACTGTTAAACTAATCGAACGCATATGTAGTGGTGGCGGTACCGGTCGAGTCAGTAGTCCGTCATTGATTGCGTTGATAGTCGGCGGTGCTGATTGAGGTATTTGTTGATGGTTCACTGTTCGACCGAAGCATATTAGATAGGTTCCTCCAGCAAATCGAGCACCACATATTCGTTGATTAGCTCGAATCGATGGACTGGCTGATATCGAATTGTCAGTTGGCGTACGTGCCGATGAAAATGATAATTCAAAAAATCGATTCGGATTTTTATGTTGTTGTGATGATGATGATTGAAAACTTGACAGCTGATTCGGTGAATCAAAGTCGGAATTATCTATTGAATCATCTCGTTGTTGACTTTGTTGTTTGTCAATAGAAAATTTTCTCATTGTGTAAAGAACATTATCCTGTTTTGAATAGGCTTCGAAAAATGCTTTTAATTTCATCAGACATTTATGCAAACATAATTGTCCCAAATAGAAACATTTCGATGAAGTTTCATTGAATATCATTTGTATACGAATGTGAAATGATTTGAAATATTCATCACGATTGAGAGAAAAGAATTTAAAACGAAGATTCAATTGAGATACGATCGGATAATGTCGAGAGAAAAACACATAGATACGAAATGAATTCGATGGATCCAACGGATAAATGCAACGAATTTCACAAACACGACGTTGTTCATCTTTCGTTTCGATTGTTATGTATGGTCCGTAGGTATCTTGCAGAGTATTAAATTCATTAGGAATCGATATTTCAATCAAAGGATTGAAAGTACGATTTGAACTAGACAAAAAAGAAAAGAATATTTTTGTTTGTTTGGTTGTTTGTTTGGAAAACATACGACATTGATAGATCATTTTCATCGCCAGTGTCTGATGATGTTAGACTAGGAATGAATTGTGGTGATGAGATTTCAACCAATTGAGAATCTTCGAGATCACTTCCAGTTGAATCTGCTAGCTCATCTTCGATAATATCTAAGACGAATCGATTGGAATTTTGTCGTTGTCGTCGAGAGAATTTATTCGATAATGATGATGATCTCGAGAGAATGGTCGAAGTCGATTGTTCCGATAGAGAATTTCGTGATTTTGTTCGTTGATAATCATGCCATGTTTGCCGAAATAAAGTATCCATATCAACTAAACGTAATTGATTATCACGACACCAAGTTAATATTGGAAAATGTTTCGTTAGATCATCATTTGATCGTGTTGGAAGTATTTGATTAAATAGGCCGACAAATTTCGGACTTGTCATATATGTCCAATCGGAAATCGATGATGGACATGTTGACATAATTCGATCGGTCAATGGACGTAGATATTGATCATCATCTAAACACCAACTTGTATAACCAAATGTTGACGAAAGTGTATCACGTGATGCACAAATAAATAAACTATCATATTGAGTTGCTCGAACCTTAGAGAAAACCGAACGAATATATTCTATGAAGACTTTTTTTTTGTTGTTTTTGAGTGTATACTTTGCTTAAACTAAATGGTAGATATTCATTGGAAGCCGATTGTGCTAGAAGTTGTCCATTTATTGAAAATATTCTCAATGAATTGTCAATTGAAAGTGTAACAATCGATGGATTTTGCATTGTCCAATCCATATTTAAAATACGATGTGTATGTTCAATTGAACTTACATAGGCATCTGGCCGTCGCATATCATAGATTCGTATACAACGATCGCATTGAACAGCTAATTGATATCCATTTGACATTTGTTCGGCAGATTTATGTGATGGCCATTGAATATGACGAATGCTCAATGGTGTTGAAAGAGTAGTTGTAAGAATTGCTGGCGTTTTTGACGAAGCAGTTCTTACATCCCATACGTAAACTTGACCGTCGAACGAACCAGTTAAAAGACAATTCGAATTTTGTGGCCAATAAGTAATAGTTGATATGGGACGCTAGAAGAAGAAATGGCTTGTTTTATTCTATGTCAAGCAAGCTATTCAATAGAAAAGAAAGAAATAACGCTTAGTTGATCGTAGCGTTGGTGGTGTAACGGTTAGCATGGTTGCCTTCCAAGCAGCCGACCCGGGTTCGACTCCCGGCCAACGCACTCCGTTTTTTTTTCTTTTTCTGCTACCTGATGTTGAGTTTCAATGATTGAACTTTCTTCTTGTATTCGACTTTGATCAATTTGATAGAATCTCACTAATCTATCGACAGCTATTGCACATTGATTCATATCTTGACAATTCCATTGTACAACCGGTTGATTAACTTTACACACATCGAGCAATCTTATTGTTTCGATTTCAGCTGAACAAGATGCTAATATTGAATTGTCATCTTGAATGGCGTTTATAATCGATGTTTGAAATGTTTCGAGATTAATAAAATTAATTTGTTGATTGCCAATAAGTAGAAGATTGGTTTCATTGTCATTCAATGCTAACGAATAGCAATCGGTAGATGATAAATCGCTTCCGAAATCAAATGTAAACGAAAGATTCGTTGGAAGATCATTGGTTTTATCGTACACCATCATCTGCAAACATGTCTCAATTCAGTTTGCACACTTTCCTTTTTCTTAATTAGATTTTTATTGAAACGAAAAAAAAACACAAAATGACAAAAAGTTTTGTTTTAAAATTGATATGTTCGTAAATGATCTTCGGGTTTAATATCGATATAAGTCACATTTGCAGGTTCAGTATTTTTATTGAATAGTCCATTTATTAGACTTCGTCCACCGTTAACTTCGACTTTTTGCATTTTAACAAAACTACTGTTCGTCGATTCAGATTTTGAATCTTTGGTAAATGGTGTATGAAAAATATTTTCTTGTGCAGTTAATAAGATTTGATTGCCACTTTCGATAAGACCTTGTTCATGAGCAGCAGCTAATTGATTGACAACAGATCGTTCGATCTAAACAAAGAAAAGATCGATTTTCGAATTAACAAAATAGAAAACCAGATTTGATACTTCATGTTTGAGTGAACGTGCACCGTAATTGATGTCGTAACCTTCAGCTAGACAATCGAGAGCTTTACGATCCCAAATAATATCGATATTATGTTGTTCTTTCGCCTGAAAATAAAATATTTTCTCGTTTGATTGAAAGTAAATTATCGAATTTTACTCGTTTTTTCCAAAATTCTAATTCTTTCAATAGGAGTTTGTTGATTTCACTTTTTGAAAATGGTAAAAAATAGACCATTTCATTAATTCGTCCAAGAAATTCATCTCGACGAAAATGTCTCTTGAGAAAGAAAAAGAGAAAAAAAGTTTTTTTTTATTCAATTGAGATTTGTTTTCTACCTTCAAAATTGGTTTAACAACTTTATCTTTAAATTGTTTCGAAACAGTTATTCGACTTTTTCGTTCATCATCTAACTGTTGTTGATCTTGATTCGTATTTTCAACTGCAATCGTTGAATTAATCAACGGTGGTTTTTTTTCTTCTTCTCTTCTTAAATCCTGAGCATAATTTGCTATTTCTTCACTGGCTAAATTCGATGTCATAACATAAATTGCTTGTCTACCATCAATAGTCTTTCCTTTTCCATCCGTTAAACGTCCCTTGAAAACAACATTTTTGTTTTCTATTTGTAAACATTATTCTTTTTTACTTCATCGAATAATTGCAACATGACTGTTAAAACATCAGGATGCGCTTTATCAACCTCATCGAACAATACAACTGCTGTTGGACATTTTTGCAAAGCATCAGTGAGCTGTCCGCCTTCCTGATAGCCAATCTAAAAAATCGAAAACAAATCTCCTATTTCCTACTCATTCAGTCAAACTTTCATATCCAGGTGGTGCACCGATTAGTTTGGAGACTTCATGTTTTTCTTGATATTCGCTCATATCAATACGAATAAAACAACGAGATTGATTTTTTTCTCCGTTTAAATATTTGGCGATTTGTTTAGCTAGTTCAGTTTTACCGACACCGGATGAACCGAGAAAAAGAAAGACTAAAGGCGATTCATCACTTGTCCAACCGGATTCTTTACGTCGAATCGCTGGAAAACAAAGATAACACAACAAATAGTGAGTTTTTGTAAATCAACTAACCAGCAGAAACAGTTGATATCGCATAATTTTGCCCGACGATTTGTTCTTTAATTCGAATTTCTAATGGTCGTCTTCGTCGTTCGATTTTGATTCGTTCTTCGTGAAATTTCTTTGCCTAAAATATAACAAAAAACTTTTCTTCAATCAAAGTGTCTTCTAACGAACATTTTTCTCGAATTCTCCGAGTAATCCCTTTCGTTGCTGTAAGGCATAAGCCGATGGTAAATGTCCTTGTTCATTTTCAATCAATGGATCAGCACCATGTTCAATTAAAATATTAACTATCGCTAAATTATCATTCAAAACAGCATAGTGAAGCGGTGTAAAACCGTTGAATGTCGCTCGTGAAGACAGACGATCGCAGAATTCTTCCTCTCGTCGTGCATGAACTATAAATTACGTAGATATCATTTAATGTTGATCTTTCAAAAGCAAATGGTGAAGTATTTACCATCGTAAGGACGAAGATGGAGTTTTTTGGCCATAGCTTGAACATTTGTATATTCATCGGATTGATTTGGATCGGCTCCTTTGGAGAGAAGATATTTGACACAATCGAGTTTATTATTAATAACAGCAACGAGTAAAGGCGTCCAGCCAAGTGGATGTCGAAGATTAACATCGAGTTTTTCTTCTTCGATTAATCTGAACGAGAGAAATAAAGATTTATTAGAGAAAATCGTCGTCTACTTTTGAACGATTTCTAATCGACCATCATGAACAGCTTGAAATAACTGTTGTTCTTTGTAGAAAAAAAAGAAACAAGAAATATTTCCAATTTTCGAACAACATAAGAATTAGATTTTTTGTTACCTGTTGGTAATAGATCTTTGACAAGAGATTTTGCGTGAACAATAAACGAACGAGTGAATTGATCAATTGTAGAAGTTTTATAAGCAGCTGTACCGATGACTGCTGCAGTACCTAATGATGTCCACAGAAGACGTTGATTACGGATTGATACCGGTATACGAGATGAAGAAAGTAAGAATAAACGATGAAACGTACGAAAAAAATATCGAGATGCCATCTGAAAAACGATAATTAGATTGATTCTTCTCGATCTTTTTCAACATGAATTCTTTGCCTGGCTTAGTAATCGAAAGGAGGAATGGTTATTCAGTTAGAACCAAAGAAATGATGAATTCAAAGAGGTCGCTTTTACATAAAGAGAATTTATTTTCTAATAGTCATTCGTTTCTACAAATATTTTAGTCAATTTCATTTAATTAGGAATAACTGTTCCATTTGGAAGTGTTGCACCAAGCAAACTACGTGCTTTTATTAATTGTTCGTTTGTAATATTTGCTTCAAATAAATTCGTGTAATTAAACATAACTTGTGTTGCATCTGTATTAATCCAGTTTGTTCTTTGCAATGATGTATAACTGAAATCAGCATGTGAACAATTTGAATCTTGAAATGTTGAATCATCGAAATTGGAATATGAAAAATTACTTCGATATAAAAATATACTTTTCAATGTTAGATTTTTTGCAATGATATTTATCATTCGTAAATGACTATAAAATGAACCTGGAGGAAATATTAACGAAGATAAATCTGTATGAGAAATATTAATACGATGTTGAATACCACTATCGATTAATAATTGAATTAGAAAGATTTTTCTTGCTGGATCAAGTTGTCTTAGAGCATGTAGAGTTTTTGTTCGAATAACTAAAGATATTCGTTCATCATCATCATCATTAACATCAGTTGAATTCAATGAAGAATCATATTTTAACATGAGATCAGTTAAATCTTGTTGATATTGATTTAAAATCATTTGTTTCTGCTGATCATGAACTGCTTGAAGATTTCTTAAACGGTTAGTAAATGATATTTGATATGAATGTTCATTTTGTTTTTCATTTAAATTATCCTGTTGTAATGGTAAAACGATAGTTAAGATTCCAATTGCAATTGGAACTAATAGATTTGAAAACAAATTTAACCAATCATAGATAGAATGATTGAAAAAACGACGATGAAATAGTTTTCTTGGCATTGTCGAAATAAATGGAATTGCAGTGAATAGATGTATTTTGCCTTTTTCTTTCATCAATAAAAAGTAATTGATCTGTGAAAAGGGTAGAATATGACTTTTACCGTCTTTTTTTTTTATCTCGCTGAATCATACTTTAAGTTTCGAATTCATAATCGAATTAGCACGGCCGTAAACACTCGTATTGGACCGCGCGTAAACGATTGGATAAGAGTGTATCCGACGAGTTTTGGACGTATACGTGGTTGTACACGTTATCGTTTTGTATTGTCACGGCGACCGTATTAATTCACTTGTAAAAATTTCATGGCTGAGAAGGCAAGTGTTTTTGGTAACTGATTTCGTTAAAGTACTTAGTCTTTCTTCTCCGTTTATTTTCATGACGTAAGTTCCAATTTGTTTCTTTTAGGATGAAACAATCATTTACAGAAATATGGCGAACTTATTAAAAGTCATCAATTTTATCGTGAATCAAAATGGAAGTATTAGCAAAGATACAATCAAGGCTCTCTATCAAGAGTATAAAATCACGTTCTCTGCTTGACTATTGCTGGTTTTGTGCGCGTTTTCGATACAAACAGCAGTCAATTGTTCATTTCTTGTTGTCGGTTGAAAAATAAACATCAATTAGATTCTAACGTTGGTTATCAGCTAAGACCGGGTGTTCAGTTCTAAACGTTCTTCGAGTTCCTGCTTCTCTAGATAGCATTTTAGTTTCTCGTCTTCCAATATGGGTATTCAAGCTTTGCATAGTAGCAAGAAGAATGCTTTTCTCAGCTAGTTTATGTTTCCGTATGATATTGAACGAACTATGAAAAGTTGTCGAAAAGATGGATTGATCTTAAAACCTGATCGACCTATTTCTATGATTGATATTGTTTTTGGTGATTGGGCTGCGAGTAATGGTGCTAAACAAGGTGAACTTTATTCAACGGATACAACTATGTAAATTGTTTATTCTCTTCATTCTCTCTCATATATATTATCTATTTTTTTTAGAAATGGACAAACATTTTATATTGTTTTTGTATCATCTATGCAACGAGACTATTCATTGACTCCTGCTTTACTCAATGTACAATCAGGTTTAGTTTGATCATATAAAAATCCAGCAGTTGTTAATGTATTCGATGACAATAATCTTTTAGCAATACTAAAGGATAATTTTGCTGAAACATCTTTCTGTGTTTTCTATTTATCACCTGTATGGGAATTTGATGGTACAAATAAAACAAGATATGCACTTCTAGGTGAAACAGATAAATGGACTGCTGTGAGTCGACAACGTATATCAGGAATTAATATTGATTCTAGTCAAGCATTAGTATCAGTGACAATTGAAGGTAGCACTAATGAAATTGTTAATTTATCGGTGTATAATTCGGTATTGAGTGTTGTTTCTATTAAATGTCCAATATTATCTACGACTGGACAAGCTCGATTAGTTATTTCACCAAAAATGGTAACTTGCTCAAGCATATATTAAATGTTGAATAATGAATTTCTTTTAATTTTTAATTAAATAAAATTTTATATGTCATAACTACAGAAAAAAACACTGTCTGCGTGCAGTTTCTATTGTAACAAACGATTGAACAAATGTAATTTGTTAAACAATTATTATTCTTTTACACGTTGCCATCGAAAGATCAAATAAACAGTTTTTTTTGTGTATATCGTAGTAGATTTTTAAAATATATTCTATTACAAAATAGTAAATTAATAAATTGATTAATATGTAAATTTGATCTAGTTATATTCAAAACCACTTCGATTGCAATTTCTTCGCATAGTGAATTTCTCTTTCTCACTTTACCCCATTCTGTCAATTGACAAAATATTATTTGAATAAACGTAATTGAATATCTTTGTTATTTTCTAGTTACTAAGTGATTGTTGAATTGATTGAATAGGATGGAATAACACGTTGATATGTTGTCGATAGGATCTATATGCGTATTTATTTATTTAATAAAGAAAAAAATCTCTATTCTTTTCGGTGGGTTTCTTTTCCACATAAAAGCAGAAGAAGAAAAATGAAAATACCAATAATAGTTCGTTGTTTTTTTTTGACGCGCTGCGTTTCGTAAAGTGCATGATTAATGACAGACTCAAGTAGAAAAATTAAACTTTATAATTTTTCATTTTCGTTTTCACTTTTCGATTTTTCTTTTCAATTCTTTCATCTTGTCTCACAAATAATATTATGAGTCGAGTTTGTATAAATACACGAAATGTAAAAAAAATGCAAACGATAGTGAAGTGTTAGAAAGAAATGACATATTTGAAGGTATTCTGTTTCTTAGTTTGTGCGTTAAAAAAAGAAATTAAAAAAGAAGAAGAAGAAAAAGAAGAAAAGAAATATATTTGCGTATGCGTGCTTTCTGCTTGAAGTTGTTAAGCAGAAAAGAAACATAGCATCCATTCAGTATTTAACTACGACAATCAACGTCTCTGTTTTTTCTTCTCTCTCTCTCTCTCTCTCCCCTCTCACTTTCAGGAATAAAAAATTTTAGAGAAAAAGAGAGAAAAGATCACTATTCAAAGATCACAATTAGTTTGGAAAAAAGAAGTTTTCAACGATGTTACAATCGCGTCTTGAAAATGAACAATTTACATCTTTACCAAGTTTAATAGGAACCGATCGTTCACGAAACGGTTTTATTACGACTGATCGTCCTGATTCGTCTCAAGTACTATTTACTCAAATCTCAAACAAAAACAAAACCGATTTTGACTCGTTTTAGCTTGTTGATTTACACGTTTATATTGTTCCGAAAGTAGTCTGGAAAGATGTTCAACACTTAGCACAGAACGATGCCATGGAAGATGCGATATCGGCTGGTTTTGTTCGGTAGAAGAAAATTAATTATATATCATTTATTTGATTTAATTAACACTTTTAGTGTTTCACCGAACATGAAACTTTGTGATCTACGCGAATCAATTGAACGATCATGTGGACATGAAGATTATTTTCCACGGAATTTTATTTTTCTTCGTTCAGTTGGGCGTTGTTTAACGCGAGTTAAACCACGACAAGAAAGCGAATTGAAAGTGAAAAATTATCGGCCGCCACAGGTTAAAAGAGAGGAAAAAAATGTCGATTTAATCTCGTATTTATTTCAATTTTTTAGACATTTGCGCCAGAAGTAACAAACGAAAAGCATGAAAACACCCTAAAAAAATTCACGTTTCTTTTCTTTCTTTGTTTTGAATATATTAAGATTTATTTACTCGAAGGTCGCCATGAAGATTATGCACATATTCCAAGTACATCACCGACACCTTCGACAGCTAGTTATGTTTTTGGAAATCGTTTTCAACATCGTTACAATCAGGATGAAAATGATAACTCATTGCTCAGAATGCAACCGCCCTTTCCTCGACGACCAATGCGCGGAGGAAAACATTTTCCACCACATACGATTCTCACCGATTCATTATCGCAAATGCCTTCAACAGGCAGACAAAGTTGGACAAAATATACACCGATTGGCTCAGGTAAATTCTTTATTTTGCTGCCGATATTCTATTTTATATCGTTTTTGTGTTGTTTTAGATCCTGAAGAATCTTTATCGAGGTTAGTAGAAAAAAGAATGAAAATCTACGTGAATCATTTAAAGATAAAAACGACAAACAAATCTAATCGTCGTATTTCCTATTTATAGCATTTCTTTTATTACAACTCTTACATCGAGGTATAAGCATGAATTTGCATAACACCAATGTTTTGTTTTCTCTAAATTTCATTGAACATTGGGCTATTGTTGAAATCTGTGTGGAAAAAATAGTGTTTAACTGGACGATCTTTTTTTTCTAAATGTAGAGATGTATCGAAATTGAAAGAAGAACAAGAACGTCTTCGTCGACGTCAAGCTGAACTTGAACGAATGCGACGACTTGCCGAAGAGAAAAAAGCTCGAAATGAACGTGAAGAAGCTGAACGTCGTCGATTGGAAGAAGAAAAAGCTGCAGCTGAACGACGTCGTCTTGCACAGGAAAGAGCTGAAGCCGAACGTCGTCGTCGATTAGAAGAAGAAGCAGCAGCAACAACAATTCAAGCGTCTTTTCGTGGTTTTAAAGATCGACAAGCATTTAAAGAACGAAAACGAAGGTAAAACACTTTTATGTTTATTTGACTTTTTCAATTCGAAAATCAACACTTCAGTCAGATCGATATTTATAACGAACAAACATATTTTCATCATTGTTCCTATCTTAGCTCACTTTCAGGTTACATCGCACTTTATCTAGCTCTAGCAAAAAATCCGATGCGGTATGATTTTGAGCATGTCAAAGATTAGTTATGTGTTTTTTCTTTCTTTATTTTGTTTAATCTTAAAATGAATAGAAATTGAAAAGAAAACAGTTCATCAATCAAATCTATAGACGAATATTTGGAGAAAAAAACAAACATAAGATATCTATTTGTGCATGATTCTTATTCATATGTGTTATTTTATTTATTTATTTATTTTTCTTTGTTTCTTCTTCTTCTACTTATTTCTTCAGTGATATTCATGATAATTCTCGAATTTTATCATCCAGTTCTCAGTCAACAATGAAAGATGAAATAAATACAAATAAAGATGAAACAGATATTGATGATGATGAGAATGAAAATGAGAATCATATTGTGAATGATTTCTCAGACGGGTTAGTTTATTTTCTAGTTGAATGCACATTGAATTGATTGAAATCGATTCATTCATTTGTTTGTTTGTGTTTGTGTGTTCGCACGAATGTTTTGTATTGACACAAAACAAATCGTATATTGAATTATTCTTACTGATTATTACTTAGTACGAAGAAAATTGATGAAAAAAATCAAGATATTGAAGAAAACAATGAAAATTCAACGGTAGATGCATCGTTCTATCGAGGTTTTCGTCGACGATCATTATTAATTCCAACACCAGTTGAAAATCGACAGTAAGCAACATCAATTGATAGTAATTGGCTTAATCCATTGTACATCGATTTTCATTCAGTGAAAATCCTAAAATTTCAAGTCCAAAATCAAAAATTACCGATCATAGTGAAACATCAAATGACATGTACGCGATGTTTGTCTACTTGTTTGTTTCTTTGTTTGCTATTAACTCTACTTCGTATTATTTACCATACTGAATGTTATATTCAGTCGATTCTATTTGATTCAATCGTACAAATGAATCGAACTGAATTTGTTGTTATCAGTTGACTTTTTCTCTTCTTGATTGATTATCTTCTATATCTAGTCATCAAACTATTTCACGAACATCTTCATCGATTTCCTATGGAAATTCTTCACAAACAACACCAAGAGAAAAATCAAATCGAAAAATGAAACGTTCAAAAAGTGTCAGTTCGACTACATCGAAATCATCATCATCTAACTCGAATGATTCGAGAACTCAAGACACTATTCATACAAAATCGTTTGTTGTCGAACAAGTTGAAATAACAAATCAAATCGATGAAAATCAAACTAAAACTAAAGATACTAATCTTGACACTAAGAGTCAATCTCGACAATCCACTTCAAATACCGATCCAGAAGTGAAATTGATCGATGACGAGTGAGTAACAATCGCATACATGCTAAGTTTGCATCACAATACATATCTTTATCTATTTATTCATTCAAATTTACGTATAATATCACTTATGCGTGCGTGTGTGTTTGTGTTTGTCTTCTAAATGTGTGTATATTCATTTTTACTAGTTGAAAACACTGCAAATATGTGTGATTTGTATTTGATTTTGAAAATTAATTTCGTTATGTTTCAAAAGGATTGAATTTGAACGACGGGAAGCTGAAGCTCGACGACGTCGACAATTAGAAGAAGAAGAACAAAAACGTAAAGCAAAAGAATTAGAAGAACAACGACGAAGAGAAATAGCCAAACGTCAAGAAGATCGTACGTAGTTTCTTTTTAAAAAAGAAACCCGAATAGGATAAGTCTATATTTAGAAAATCGATTTGAAAACAAAAAAGAAACTACTCATGTCAATCACCCATTGAGTAGTTAATTTACATGAGATCCGTTCACGAGTTTTGTGTTTTTCTTTCTATCAGATAGTACTCGACAGCAAATGAAAAGAAAAAATAGAGGAATTTGAAGTTAAAAATCAAGTGTCATGTTGATCTTTTCTAGCCGATTCACTTCGAGCTCGTCTTCAAGAATTACGTGCTCGTCGTGCAGATTTAGAAAAAATTCGCGAAGATGTTATTAAAAACTTGAAAAATATTCACAATCGAATTACTTTACGACGAAAAGAAGGTTATTTATTTAACAAAAAAAAACAACAGTAAAATAATATTTAATAGAGAATATTGATCGTTTGTAGCTCGTGATATGTGGAAAAAGAAATATTTTATTGAAAAGAAAAAAACTCCACCAATGGAAGAACGCGTTCTTCTTTTAAAAACCGATCTCGAACAAATACATAAGAAAACTATTCAAACAATGGATGCTGAAACGAAACATGCATCACAAATGGGCTATGCCAAAGAACTCGAAACGGGAGTAGGAATTTATTATCTTGTTTGTTTTACTTTTGATACTCATATCTTTCGTATTTCTAAAGAATTTTCTCATGCAAATAACACGTACGCATCATGATATTCAAGATGTTCGTTATCAAGTTGAACAAGCCAAGTTACGATTAACGACCGATGTCAAAGTAAAGCTTTCTTTTGTTTTTATGGTTTTGAAACATGTGCTTAAATGTTCTTCTAGCTACGAAATCAAGCTGAAAACGAATGTCGTTCGTTACGACATGAATTAAATCAAGCAAAAATGAATTTAAATCATATTAAAACTCGTGTTGGAGCGTAGACATTTTCTTTTTTCATTTCTTTTTCTTTTTATTCTGAAACTGCAATATACAATAATTATTAACGAATAAAATCAAAAAAAAACGGGGATGCATTCAAATATGTATGTGTAACTTAACTAAACTAAACACACGAATAAACAACAGAGACAAAAAAAACACAGAAATGATAATATTAAAACCAATTGATTGATTTAATCATCATTGTCATCGTCTTCTTCTTTTTCGTCTTCTTTTTTCTTTTTATCTTCTTTCTTTTTGTCTTCTTTCTTTTTCTTCTTGTCTTCCTTTTGGTCAGCAGCTTTAGCTTTAGCATCAGATTCTTTCGAGCTCGATGATGATGATGATGCGCCACCGTCACCTTTAACAGCAGCAATAATATTTTTTTCTAATTTAGCAAGACGAGCTTTGAATAAACCAAGAATATTTTTAACATCAACAGTAATCGTAGCTTTCGATTCATCGCCTTGGTGATGACGTTGATGTTCATGATGAACATGATATTCATGTTCATCATCTTTGTCATCATGTTTATGATGTTTTTGATGTTCGTGATGAACATGATGTTCATGTGGATCTTCATGGTCATGTGATTCTGATTTATCCTTGGCATCAGCTGCGTTGTCGTCGTCTAGAAAATGTAAAATGTATATCGAAGATATAAACATGAAAATCTATACCTTCTTTCTTGTCTTCTTCGTCTGATTCTTTTTCTACAAATAGAGAATAGATAATTTGGATGAATATGTCGAAATTTATTTCGAAAATCTTACTGTCTTCAGCTGCAATACCAACGGCGACGACAGGTACTGCTGTATCATTATTAGCAACGGCAGCAGCAGCAACAACTGGCGGATGACTGTAGCTTACTATATAGAATAATATTAAAGGACTATTTCGAAAAAAAACTAAGTTCGAACTTACCAGCCATACATATTGCCATTAAGGCGAATATTTGTAGATGCATTACGCTTGTAAGATTTATGTTCGGTAGGGAATAGTAAATGTGAAGAAATGTTCAGATGTGAAAGTGTTGGTAGTATATATAGGATGCCAGAGAGAGAGATAGATAGAGAGAGAGAAAGGATCAGATAGTAGACATAACCTTATCAATCATAATTGTCTGTGTAGAATACTGAAAAGTCTCATTGGCCGAATTGACCGAAGAATCATGCTATTCTTATTCTTCTCTCGTTTCCAGCGGAGCATCAAACGAAACAGAACAATCATTTCTATTCACACATCATCTGATCTTATACCAAGAAAGAAGAAAAAACAACGAACGTAGTCTAGTTTCCCATAGTCATCAATAGGCAATGCACATCTGTCTTACAATAGATGATTATTTTCACATGAGAATGATACCATGTGATATACGGTTGATGAGTAGGTCACGAAAACTGATATGTAGTCTAGTCAGAGATAGTCTTGTTTGTATTTATCTACCAATCAGACAGAAATAAATGAGAAAAAAACAAAGTACCATGTGAATGAACAGATGTTTAGTCTGAAATCAACGAGACTGTCTTTAAGAACAACGAATGACCGATAGAAATCATGTCGTCAACGTGTTTTTCGTCTTTCTTTTTTTTCTTTATATCTTGTGAATGTAAATAGTAATCTAATCGATGAAATATTCATTGAAACAAACGAAATAAATCAATAGAGGAAATAGATAGTGTCAAAAGTAGTTTCACTCATAAATCAATCGACTATAAAACAAACGTTTGACTGACATGTCAACTAACGCGGTCTGCGTCTCTTTTTTTTATGACATGCAATATTTTCGATTGTATCAAAGAAATCATTTCATTAACTAAAACGATAGATAAGTTCAGCTTCAATTGACATTTAATTCATCCGAGTAATTCGATTTACGTTCTAGTAAAATAAATCAAGTGTAATAATAGAGGGAAAAAAAGACGAACTTATACGTATTTATTATCTTGTTACTCATAGTCGAGTAAATCTTTTGTTTTTTCTTTCGAAATCTCTAACTAATTGACATACAATACTTACCAACGATTAATGTCAATTATCATACAAATAAGGGAGATTATATATTCTTGCACCATGTAGAAAACTTCTGTCCAAGGCTAATACTATCATTAATTATCGAGCAAAAAAAGACGTCGGTTAAATGTTACCATATAGATATTCTTTCGACTTAGTAGTTTTATAAAAGTTATTTATATGCAAATGATCAAGTCGAAATTCTTATATACGTATGTTAGAAAAAAAAAGAGAAACGAGAATTTTAAATGAAACAGAACTAAAAACAGCTAACACTAGAAAAAGAAAAAAACATTGATGTATGTATTTGTATGCATAAACTCGATACTATGTTTTAATAAACCGGATATGACGGTATTCGATGTGTAGGAATGTTATTTCGATGATGCATGGGCGATGTTCGATAGAATTTTTGATGCATTCGATCAAGTAATGAAACCGGTTGTTGTTGAGGATATTCTGAACGTGATCGTCTCTGTTGTGAACGATTTATAAAATCACTTTTCGATGTCAATAGAACTGATAATGGTGATGCAAGATTTTCATGAAGACTTAATGATAGTTCATCTTTATGTTTCGATGCGTGCGGAGGAAATGAGAATTGTTGTAATGAAACATCACGTCGACGTGCGCGTCGTAGAGGTACTTTTTGTGAGACTGTTGAAACAGGATGATTGTCATAGATACTTTGTATACGTTGTTGACGATAATCAGTACTAAATGAACGTTTCGAAATAGAAGATTTTTTATCGATTGTATTAGTTTGTTCGTCATCGGATGAACTTAATCGATTTGTTGATGAAATCAATTGTTGTTTGCGTGTGCGACGACGGCGACGTTTCTGATTCGTTGTACTTGATGTTGATGCATTTATAAAACTATCGTCTTCACTCGAACAACAACAATTGGCTGATGAAACAATGGACGTTGATAGTAATGGATATGTTTGAGATGAAGATACATTAACTGAAACAATCTGTCGATTGTTTGGACTTGTTACTTCGATACTTGTTTTTAATTTTGAAATATCAGATTTTTTCAATGAGCTTAATGTATGTAAATTTTCATAATCATCATCATTTGAATCGATATGAATCGATTTTACTGTTGGTTGACTCTCAAATTCTTCATAGATTTTATTCTGATAGGATGATGTTGATGAATCAGCGAGATATTGTTCACATTCGAGCGTCAATGCATGAAATAGATTGTCTAATGTCGATGAATTGAGCAATGGACGTTTTTTAAAGGAATTTTCCATATTTGATTGATCCCTAGTTTGTACATATTGTCGACTATGATTATTCAATGACGATGTCGTACGAGGTGGCGTTAAGGATACAGCTGTGATTGAAGGCAAAGAATAATCATGTTCGGCAAATGCTAATAATGTAGATGGTTTAGTTGAAGAATCACGAGAAATTGGATTATTGGTGGTTGTTGATGACGATGATGATTCATTGTGAAGGATTTCAGATAGAAGTAAATTAAGACGATCTGCTGTAGTCATTTTCAATCAAACGAAATCTAAAATGATACAAATATATCCCTTCCCCTATGTCTAGACGTAATTTATATTGATCAATAAAAAAAAGCTCATTTTGACAATCTATTAAGTCGAATATTCTAAACTCAGTTAATGATATGTATCAGTTGTTTGTAATAACAAACTTTCACTAATTTTTTTCTTCTTCCTCATCTTCTTGTACATCTAGTCTTTAAGATGATGATGATGTTATTCTTACTGTTATTGATTATTTATTTTGTCTATAAAAATCACATTGATTACAATGTTAATTAGACAATACATTGTTGAATTTTAGTAGTTCGGTTAAAATAACAACAATAAAAAGAATATTAGTCAACTGTAGTCGAAAGAAAGAAAAGAACAAGAATGATAGGCATCCTCGACTTTTTTTTCATGTTAATATTATAAAGAAGAAGAAGAAGAAAAACGAGGGAAAGAAAAAAAAAGACGAGGATGAGAAACAAACTAGTCTTGTTTAGCTGACAGAATAATCAAGGATGATGACTTGTATTTTTTTCTCTGACTCTCTCTCTCTCTGTCTCTTTCTCGCCTCTGTTTTCTTTGATACGCTATATACAAGAACACGAACTCTGCTAAACGACAGAAGCACATGAGTCTAAGGAAAAAAAAAGGAAGTCGATGAGAAATAGATGATTATCGTCATTTGTGTCTGTCAACTAACTTTCATTTTCGTCAATCTAATAACAGCATCAAACAGTAACAATGATTATATATAGTCCATTCGAGACACACGACTAGGCTTCAAGCAATTAATGATATATTCGCACTAATAAAAATCGATACTTTCGTCTTAAAATCAAATAAAAAAGAAAACCAAAGAAAGACGATGGTCTCTTTAATTTATTCATTTTCGCACATACGTACGTAAAACATAGACATCAAAGACAAAAAACCATCAATACCCTTCGTGCAGTTGGTCGCAATTGTTTGTCTGATTTCCCTGAAGGCACACATTGCAATGGTTTATGTTCAACGTAACATACAATTGCACCATAACTGTCGTCTCATTTTTTTTTCTTCTTTTTCTCGCATCCTCTTCAATGTCAATAGGCTTGTTTAGCATACAATAAATGAATCTCTCATTTTTTTTAAACTGATGACGATGATGATAGGGTAAAATTCGTCAATACTTTCTCTCATTCTCTCGTTCTCTTTTTCTTATCAACACAGCAAGAATAATACACGATTGAGTCGATCTATAATTATATAGATCATGCAAAAAAGAAAACTTCGACATGAATGATTGTTTGCATACAAAGAAATAAATCGGATACTTTAAATGTTATATTAGAATATTAGAATGTGAGAAGATGAATATTATTCTTTCTACCAACTGTCTGTCTGTCTGTCTGTGTGTCGACGTGTGTCTCTTAACAGAAGGTTAATTAGTTTCAAATAAATAAGTTTGAACATTTTATGATAAACAAAAGATAATCTTTGCGAAAGCTAATTCGTATTTCAATGAGTATCAATGAATAATAGCACGTATTATTCTGTCTGAGTATGATAAGAAATTGACGGAGCAAATGAAAAGAGAAAAAAAAGGAATCAAATCGTTTCAGTAGAACCCTACTTAAGTATATAGAAACAAATTTTAGTAACATACTATTCATTGTAATAGTGCAGAGAATGAAGAAAAAAAAGACGATAACCTTGTAAAGATATATTACTTATATATTTGCAATACGATTGTCGAAAAAAAGTGAATAGTCATTCTTTGCCATCTCATTTATTATTCACAAAGATTAAATTAACCGCTGAGAATATGGCAAGCTGATGAACTAATAGAAACTACTCTCGTTATAATGAACAAAGAGATACGTTAATTCAATTAGATTTTCAAGGATTTTTATTAAAGACAAAGAAAACTACGTCAATTTACCGACGGATTTCTTTTTCACTTTTTAAATCCGTTTAAACTGAAAAGAAAACTAATAAAAAATATTGACACAAATCTCTTTTTTTTATTATTCTCGATTTCGTCTCCGCAGATTTTTAACTATTTGATATGAGCGAGTATTTCAGTATCAAATAACTATTTATTCCAAAGGATTATAATAAGAACAAAAAAAAAAGAACTTGAATTGATCTCTCAATAGTCGAAATACAATTGCAGATTGTAACAGATAAGCTAAAATCTTTTTCAATCATTTGACAAATAATTTTTGTCAATCGAATATTTGATCGAAGAATCCTACATAAAGATTTCAAATAAAAAAAGACCCTGATTATCCATCCATCAATCAATAATCAATTGATTTTGGCATAAAAAAACTCATTGTTTTATGCAAATCATTTTTGACGTGTTTTAAATTTTTTACGAAGAAAAAAAAACGCTGAAGAAGCAAAAGAAAATATACATATGTAATTTGCAAATTGTATTTCAACGTGTCAACGAAAATCTATTCATAAGAAATTCGAATGAAATATCATAGTAAAAAACATCTGAAACAGCTTCTGTGTCTTATTTCATTGATTTCATTGTCAATCATATCCTTCGACAGAAGGAAATCGGTACAAAAAAATATACATTTTTCTCCATCTGTTGAATTATCTTTTGATTACAAACAGAGAAGAAGAGAAAGGCAACAAAAAAAAGTCAGTCGACGATTATTGAAAGGCCATCACTAGCCTTCGAGCGAATGAAATGACAAAACAAAAAACTAAAGAAATCAGTTTCAATCTCTAACATTTCGACAACTAATTTATTTTGTTATTAAATCGTCTTTTAATCTCTGATGTGTTTGCTTTTTCAAACGATCAAGTTCTTCTTTAATTTCTCTTTTTCTTCTTTTTTTTTTCTTTTGGTTTTTTTTCTCCTCCCTCTCTCTCTCACTCTCTTTTCATCTCGTCTTGTTCTGTCTGACAACATAAAAATCCACCGCTACCGTCGTCATCGATTGATTTTGCCTTTGTAGTCCTATACGCATACATCGACATCGATTGGCATACATATCAAATACAATTCAATCGAAAAGAAAAACGACAACGAAAGTCACCTGAAAATATTTTGACTGCAAACACTCAATTCATTATTGATTCTTTCATCAAGCTATATTCTTGAGAAAATATACGACGAGTCCGTGTTGATCTTACGTGTTTTTATAATTCAAAATCAATTCAATGTAATCTTTATTAATATGAAATGTTTATATCATGGTTTTAGTTGTTCTATTATTAATATATTTATTGGAGTTTTCTGTTCAGATAATCAATGGTGAGTATTTCAAGTTTTCTCTCTCTCTCTCTCGCTCTCGTTGTTTCATTCGATTGCAAACGAGTTTTTAATGATATTGTGTTTTTTCATAAGAGAAGAAAAAAAAGCAAAAAACTCTTTCGTTTTTCTTCTTATTATGACATTGAATTTCTCAATATCCTAAACGACAAGTCGAAATTTCTTTTATCGATATATTTCTTTTGAATAATTGTGACATTGTATACTTGAAAAATGAGAAAGTTGAAGTAAAATAAAACAAAAAGAAAAAAGAAAAGTAATTACTATCGGACTATTACGACAAGTGTTTAAAGAGAAAGAGAAATGAAAAAAAACTGAAGAAAAAAAGATATCAAGGATAATAGAAAATATGGGATAAAAAAAAAGAACTTGACTATGTAGGAATTTCTATGCATTGTGTATTTTTTTCTCTCTTTCGTGTAGCTACTTGTAGTGTTCCACTTGGTTTAAGTACGGGTGAAATAAAAGATTGGCAAATAACAGCAAGTAGTATTGATGAACAACGTAAAGAACAATGTCAAGCGCATTTTATTCGATTGTATTCAAATGAAAATGATCATGCCTGGTGTCCGAGAATAAATCAACCTCATCAATGGATTCAGGTGGATCTTGGTACACCGACTAAGGTATGATCATATTTGATTCAAAATAAAAACTTAAAATTTATTCGAAATAGTTTCATGGTTTCTTAACACAAGGTCGACCAGGTTCAGATGAATGGATCACGGCTTTATTGATATCGTATAGTTTGGATTATTATCAATGGAATTATATAACAGATAGCGAAGGAAATCAAAATATATTTACAGCTAATCAAGATGCTATTTCGATTCGTTATCAATATTTTCGTAGTCCATTTCATGCACGATTTATCCGATTTCATGTCGTTTCTTGGAACAATCGGCCCAGTCTTCGATTGGAATTGATCGGCTGTCAAGGTAGAATAAAATTCGAATTTATCCGGTTTTGATTTGTTTTTTTTTTCGTTGTCAGAATGTAACAAACCATTAGTTATTGTTCCGTATACTCGATTTAGTGCATCATCATCTGTTCCTAGTCGATATCGTGCGACTTGTCAACCACGTGATGCATTTCTACTTAGTAATAAAGGCTGGTGTGCACGATACAAAAAAGGTTTGTGTCTTTGATTATTTTTTAAAAATCTACTTTTTGTTTTTGGTTTTAGTTAGAGACAATTGGCTACAAATCGATATTGGCCATCCTATGCGTATCACTGGATTAATAACCAAAGGTCGTGGTGATCGTGGTCAACAATGGGTAACAAAATATATGATCGCATTTTCAAATGATACTCGCCTATGGGTGTATTACAACGATGCACAAAGGCCCGAACCAAAAGTAAATAAAAAAAAAGCCAAGTTCTTTTTAATTCTATAAAATCAAATTCGAAAATACGTAGGTCTTCAGTGGAAATTATGATCAATCACTCGAACGTATCCATTATCTCAATCAGCCATTTACAGCAAGATTTGTTCGATTCTTTCCTAAGGAATGGAATAATCGATTATCCATGCGTGCAGGTTTGATTGGATGTCCACATCGAGGTGTTTGTGCTCTTGGTTATTTTCGTGTACAACCAGATACACCATGCGGTTAGTTAACAAGATCAAATGCAAAAACAAAACACATTTCGATATTATTTTTTTTCTTTTCAGTTGAAAATCTTGCATATCGAAAACGTATTTCTCTAAATGATTTTCTTTATTCTTCAACTTATTCATCTCAACAAACATATCTATCCTATCTAAACGATGGTTATGATGTACCATCACGTTGTACAATCATTGATTCTACACGTTGTATCAACAGTCAACCACATATAACCATAGATTTAAATCGAATTTACAATATTCACGGAGTTATTATTCAACAACTGGACACATGTAAGCAATTCAAACATACAAACAACAAGTCTTTTTTTTGTTTCTCTTCTAGTTTCACATTTATCTCAAGATAGTTATCTATCTAGTTCTCAACTCGATCGTATCATCGTCTATATAACGCGTGATATCTATCTCGATGTATCTCAATATTCAACAGCTGAATGTTCATTTGTAACACGAATTAATTATGGTATTCTATCTCAACGTTTACATTTACAATGTCAAACACCGATTATTGGTCGATATGTTCATGTACAATTATCGGGAATAAAAACGATTAGTAATCGAACTGATTTACCATCGTATTTGCCATTTAAAGCGCATTTTTGTGAGATATTTGTGTATAATTAATAATCATTCGATGTTCATTTGTCCGGTGAAGATATGGATTGAGAAGAAAATATCAAAATGAACGAATTGAATCTCAAAAAATAGAAGTTTTTTTGTTTTTATATCAGGAATTTGATAAATGTATGAAATGAAGATTTTCTTTCTTTTTTTTAATTTAAATAAAGATTTTGTTAATGAATAAGAAGAAAAAAAATTTTCGTAAGAATTCATACTTAAAGAAATACACACAAATTAGAATGTATGACGTATAACTTTCGTCATTTTGATTGATTACAACATCGAGATCACTATTTCTTGTCGTTTTTTTTCTTCATTTCGATGAAAGTATGTATGAAGAAAAGGCCACATACATCAGCGGAGTTCTCTCTTTTGAATAAATGTGATATAAAATGTTCGAAAGGAAAGAAAGAAAGAAAGAAAAAAAATTCAAAGGAACGAGAAATGTATTTTGCTTTCTGTGGAATAGAGTAAATGTAACTATGAAAGAAAAAAAAATGGAGAAGGTCGTACATTTATGTAAAAAAAAGCTGAGTGGCCAGAGTATCAAGGTTGTAAAGAAAGAAGAAGAAAAAAAACGGAGATCTTACTCTACTAGCTGTGTTTTTTTTCTTGCTTCTCTTCGTGTGTACGCGTGATTCACCATGAAATGGCAACTTTCTTCAATAATTTTGAGCACATTTTTAGTAATCATTGTCTTTTGTTCGTTTAATCAAAGTTTGTTGATTTGATTTGAGAAAATAAAACAAGATCTGTTTTTCTCTTGGAATTAGTTGATGCAAAACGAGTTCGTCGTCGTCGACAATATCAAAGTAATAACTATGGTAGCTACGCGATTGACCCAGCTGTCGTATCGTACTATGGAGCCAATGGTGGTGGCAGTTATACGGGAAATAATCAAAATCAGAACCGTTTTATTGTCGGAGGAGTCGTCTATCAATTTCCTACGCCTGTCAATGTAATGAGCGGTGGCTCATATAATCCACAACAATATAATGCTTATCCACCTGGATCTGATGGACACTATTATCGTAAGACTATTTTGTTCTTTTTATTAAAAACAAATCGATATTTTTCGTAGCTAATATGAATAACATGCGATTACCATCACCTACTGGCTGGTATCCAGCATATTATTATCACGGATATCCATACTTGCCATTTCTTAATAGTGCTCAGTATTCGGCGAATATGTCAATCATTACTAAACTGTTTTACATGAGTTTTATTTGTCTTTTTTTCATGAATATTTTGTAAATACATACTTCATATCGAATATATGTGTCCTTGTTCGAGACATTGAAAATGAAAATTCGAAATATTAAGTTTTTTTTTTCTATTCTTGTTTATTATTCATACGTATGCCGTCTACTATGTTGTTTCGTTGATCAATTTTTGTAAGCTGTAGCAATGGTTACTCAACGATTTCTTTCCTTCGATTTTTTTTATTGATGTCAAGCATCTTACGATAGAAATATCAGCATCGTGTATTCAAAAAAAAACAATTTTATTGACTAATATTGCAAGTTCAAACACGTATCTATGGAAGAATCGATAACAAATCAGAACGGTGACGAAAACGCATCGCCAAGTAATAATCAAGATCCACCTGCCAGTGAAAATACAAATCCGCCAATAACCCAACAACCACCACCAATTATTGCTTATCCTCCACGCAAAAGGCGATCTCATCGAAACAATTATTCGAGTAATTCGTATTCGACTACGGATACCTGTTGCATTTATTGTCTTTGGTGTGATTGTTGTCATCATTGTTGCTGCTGTGATTGCCGTAATGACTGTTGTTGTGATGGATGCAACAACGAATGTGAATGCTGTTCAAATTGCAATGATTGTTCATGTCCCAATTGCGATTGCAATGATTGTTCATGCCCAGATTGCGATTGTAACAATTGTTCATGCCCAAATTGTGACTGCAGTTGTTGCGAGCATTTGGAAGCTTGCGCGAACTTTTGTCGTTGTTTAGGAGCTGTTTGTGAGTGTATAGGTGCTATTGGTGCATGTTGTAACTGCTGAATGATAAATAAACAGATGATTGAGCACGTCAAAAAAAAAGTTCAGTATCTTAGCTAAGAACTGATTACTGTTGCCCTCTATAGTAGTTGCATAAAACGATGCACAATAAACATTAGTTTAGTTGGTTCCATGTTCACTATTGATTGATTCATTCATTCACAAATCCTATGTCATCGTCATCATCATATATATATTTATTTATTATAGGATAAAGTAATCTGCTGCTTATCTAACTAACATTTGAAAACTGACATCATTTTTATTTGCTCGTTTCTCTTTCTCTCTCTCTCTCCATTATATTCATAAATTTTTTTACGTTTTGCTTCTTATTGACATTACTAAAAAGCCATACACATTTTATGTTAGTGAAACATTTATCTGAACCTTGGTTTTCATTGATCTATTGTGGAAAAAAAACAATCGAAATTCATCTTGATCGTGGTCATTTTCATGAATTACAAAATTCTGATATAAGTATAAAATACGATCTTCGTTATTTGTTATCAGATAAATATTGATCATGTGTCTTTCACCTTTCTTTCAGTTGAATTTTACAACGACGATTTAGGCTTTAATATTCGACGAAAATTTTGTATACGAGTTATATCGATTGACAAATTCGATACATTCGAAGCTCTCTTAGAAAAACACCTTCCACACGCTTTACCAACAGTTAAATCAATTGAATTCGGTTGTGCAATTCTTAGAAAAATCTATTCAAAAGATAACGAATCCGAACGATACACAAAATTAGCCATACAAATCGAACGTATTAGTGCAGTTACGAACGAACCTATTTCATAAATATGTCAATAGATTCCAAAGAAATTCTTCCATTTATACAATTCAATGGTCAAACACCACGTGAACGTGGCTATGAACATGGAACAATTTTATCTGAACGCATCGATAAATCCATAAAAATCTATCGAGAACAATTTTCTAAACAAAAAAATTTCAATGAAAAACTGATTTTAAATTTATGTGAAGAATACTATCGAGGAATATCTTCGTTCTCACAAGATTATATTGAAGAACTCAATTCGATTGCTATCAATTCAAAACAAGATCCTCTTTGGATAACAGCATTAAATTGTCGATTGGAACTTTTAAATCATTTAGCATTAGCTCGAGAAAATGAATGTACAGTTTTATACGATAAAAATACTTGTCAATTAGCCGAAAATTGGGATTGGTTAGAACAATTTGAACATCTTGTATTTGTTAATTATATAAAATCGAATGAAATTTTACAAATGATTGAACCAGGTAATCTCGGCAAAATTGGCTTGAATTCTCATGGTATCGGTGTCACTTTGAATTTTGTTGATCCAATCAATCATGCTCGAAATCCATCAAATATACCACTACATGTTACATTACGTACTGTACTTGATCGAGCTGAAACACTCGATCAAGCTATGACAATATTTGAACAGAATGGTCCAGGTTTTGGTGGTCATTCACTCATTGGTAATTGAATTCATTCTTAATTGAAATACAAATTGTTTTAATTTTATTTATAGGTGATGATCAAGGTCAATGTTGTTGTGTTGAATTACCAGGTGATAAAGTTCAGTTTATTCGCAATCAACCCTATCATACAAATCATTTTCTTTCCACGGAGAATTACAAAGGTTTTGTTGGCACACCACGATATCAACATTCAATCAATCGTTTTCAACGACTTGAACAAATATGGAATAGTAGACAATCATTAGAAGAAATTCTATTCGATTGCAATGATGAAATACAAACACATCCAATTTGCCGATTATATAAACCAGCTGATATTGGCATGGTTGGAACTGTTTGTTCGATAATTATGAATTTAAAAGAACGAACATTGAATATAACCAAAGGAAGTCCAAGACACAATCGAGAATTTATTCAATATAAAATCAATAAGAATCAATCGACGTAAACTATTTTTCTGATTTTATTTTCACATAAATCAATAAAGAAGAACAAAAAAAAAAGAACAGTCCTATTTTGTCTTGCTACTACATATTAATTGTTTGAATCGTTTGGTATTTTCAACAAGAGCAATTTCTGTTGGCAATCGTTCCATACTTGATGCACCGAAAAATCCTTGTATACCATGTGTTCGTTCAAGAATGTATTGTACATCATCGGGCTCAGCCAATGGACCACCATGACAAAGAACAATAACTTGTGGATTGATTTCAATGGCAACATCATGAATCGATTGAATGAGTTGAACACATTCGTCTAATGATAACGATGATTTAGCACCGATTGCACCTTTAGTTGTTACACCCATATGAGCAACGATGATATCTGCTCCTGCTTGTGTCATTTGTCGAGCTTCGTTTTCATTGAATACATAAGGTGCAGTTACTAGACCAATTAAATGAGCTTGTCGAATCATTTCGACTTCTTGGTCATAGGACATGCCTGTTTCTTCGAGACTTTGTCGAAAACGACCATCAATAAGCCCAATTGTTGGAAAATTTTGTACGCCAATAAAACCAGCATCTTTTACTTGTTTTAACAATTGTGGCATCAATCGAAATGGATCAGTACCACAAACACCAGCAAGAACCGGTGTATGTTTAACAATTGGCAAGACTTCGCCAGCCATTTCCATAAGTATATCATTGGCATCACCATAGGAAAGTAAACCAGCTAATGAACCTCTTCCAGCCATTCGATATCGACCAGAATTATAAATAATCAATAGATCAACGCCACCTTCTTCAATACATTTTGCTGAGAGACCAATGCCTGCACCTGAACCAATAATAATTTGACCTTGTTCAATAACGGATTTCAATCGATCCAAACATTCACGACGATTTCGTGGTTTAGTTAATTTCTTCTCTGATATTTCACTTGGATTCTTACGAATTGGTTTGTATCGTAATTGTGCATGTAATGCTTGAACCATAGCTTGTGCAAAGGATGGTTCATTAATTGATTCATTCCGTTCGATCAGTTGAACTTTATTTGAATCAATATGTTGACGTAAGGCTTCGAAAAGAGCTTTATCTGCTTGTTCATCATGAAAAGCACCGCCATCAGCTGATAGTAAAGAAACACCGCCTTTAGGTATAAATAAAGGTATTGGTTTTGATCCTGAATTTTGATTGAGTTTGTTGGCAATAATTTCACCTAGTTGTTTGCATTCGTCGACGCTTGTTCGCATCAACGTAACTTGTGCATTATGTTCATATAATAATCGATTATTGACGAATTTTTCAGGAACTGTATTACGAGAACCGAAATTTACCATATCAAGGGCACCAAGTGAAACAACTTGCGGTAAGCCTTTCTTACTGGCGATTTCTAATCGATTTGGTCCAGCTGAAAGTATACCACCGACAAGTTCATCGGCTAATTCTGTTGTTGTAATATCAAGTACGCCATTGATAGAACCTGTTTCAATTAAATGTTCCATAGCTTGACCACCAGTACCTGTTGCATGAAAAACAACGGTTTCATATCCGAGTTCTTCCAATTGTTCTTTAGCTTCCATAACACATGGTGTTGTCACTCCGAACATAGAAATAGCAATCAATGGTGATCGATCAGATTGCGCATCATTTGCTTGACCAATTGATGAATAATGTCGTGAAGTCATTGCTGTAATAGCTACAGCTGCGTTCGCTAAAATTGGTTCATTGATACGATTAAGACCACCACCAATGTCCGTTACTGAATTCATTAATGTTACATCGGTTAAACCAATAACTGTATGTGCACTACTCGATCCAGCCATAGTTGAAACAATTAATTTCGGTAAACCTATAGGTAGTAATTTCGATTGTTGTATTGCATTGGAGACAATTGCTGTACCACATGAACCACCCAATGTTAAAATACCGTGTAAACGATTTGATTGATAGAGTTCAGTTAATTTTAATGTTAAACCTTTTGTCATCAATTGAAATGCTTCGGATTTATTGATTTTCTGTTGTTCAAATGCGTTTTCATCGGCTCCTCCAGTTTGCATAATTGTTTTCGATGAAATATCAGCTGTTGGTTTGGTTTTATCATTTGATCGAAGTCCAACATCGATTAAATAAACTGAACATGTACCAATATCATCGATTTGCTTTTGAATAAAATCAAATTCAGCACCTTTCGTATCAAAAGTTCCCACTAGAACGACAGTAGCCATTATTTATTTTTTGTCTGTTTCGCACGAATGTATATATATACACTCCTTTTTCTGTCACGGTTCAATGAAGATTATCATATATGCTAACTTACGGGCACATTTTCTCATACATAAATGCTCCTAAGGGCATAGAGTATTATCTACTTTCATGATCTCAGTACGAACTATTATGGTATAATTTTTTTTTCCGTTTAATGTTTATAAGTTTTTTTTCTCTTTTTTTTATTCAATGCTTAAAACGGCGATAGAAAGAGCCTAAAAGCAAGAACAAACAAACAAAAATAACGATGTTATTCATGAAATCTTCTTGTGCTATTTCTGCATACGACCATTTTGGTAGTGTTTTATCATTTCAATGGGTAACCAAGATTGGCTGGTGCTCCGGCTTGTAATTGTCCTTGTTGAGGTGGTAATTGTTGTTGGTATTGTTGTTGTTGTGGTGGTTGTTGTTGTTGTTGTAACTAAACAAAAAAAGGCAATTCATATGAATTCATTCAAAACAAAACTCGATTTTACTGGTTCAATTTTTCGTTCTTTTGGTTCAGAAAATGGTTGTTCAATTGGTTTTTCATCTTTTGGTTGAACAATATCAATATGATCTGGCAATGGTTTTTTAACACCTTTGCCTTCTTTAGGATCATGGGGTAACATGATTTTAACTTTAATACCAAGTACACCTTGACGTAATAAGACATGTCGAACAGCATATTGAACGTAATCGTTAACTGGATCACCTGAGTGAATCATTAAACCATCGAGAAATTTCATTGCTTTGGCACGTTGACCACGTAATTTACCAGAGACAATGATTTCGCAACCTTGAGCGCCCGAATCCATAATAAAACGTAAAACACCATAACAAGCTCTAGATGAATGAAAATTTCGAAAATTGCTTTTTTTTTCTTTCGAAATGAAGGAGAAATTTACCGTCGTACGGGAAGACCACCCATAAGTTTGTAACGTAATGATTCGGCTTGAGCAATAGCGCATAAACCACGTGTGACAACTTTTTGGGCGAATAATTCAATTGAATTTTCTGGATAACCAAAACGTTTTTGAATAACTGATGTTAATTCACGAATACGACGACCTTTTTCGCCGAGAACTTGTTGCGTTTTTGTTGCCATAATAATAATTTCTGTACGTTGTGGTGTGACACGAATTTCAAGACCTGAATAACCATCTTCGGCTAATTCACGTGTAAAAAATTCATTGAGTTCAGCATGAAAAACACCTTCACGGATGAACTGAAAGAAAAAAGCAAAAAAATTTTTTTTTTCGATGTTTACGTATGTTGGCTTGTGTTTTTATTATGTTTGGTTTTACTTTGCGTTTTTTTGTGATGTTAGTTGTTGTTGCAGCCATGTTTATATGGTCTCGAGAATGATCTGAAATGAAACAGATAATTTAGCACAAAAAAGATCTCGATTCTGTAGATTGAGATGAGAATAAACAACAACACAAGAAAAAACATAGAAAGTAACTTCAATGCAATGATAGAAATGAATGGAAGATAGCAGTTGAATTTTTCGCTTGTCTATTGGCGTAAAATTCGAACTAATGAAGGAAATATGATTTTGATCATCCATTTTGAATAAAGTCGAAATTTTCCGATTTTTTTCATGTTTTTACTCTTTCGAAAATTTTTGAGGAAAAACTATGCATGAATTTTTCACGGAGGACAATTGACAAATATCAACGATACCGTGCATCGGATTACAGGGACATCTGTTGAGATCTATCAGGTGTTTAAAAAAAAGCATATCGTCTTCATTTTCTCTGCAGCGAAATGAATTAACTTTACTATGTGAGAAAGCGCTTAGGAGAAATTTCAATTCCGGAAGTTTGCTAATTCATTTCCGAGTAACAAATGTATGTATGTAGCAAAATTTGCTTTGAAATCATTTCTACGACACCTGTTTCTGATGTGAGAAAGATTTCTTCGTTTTTTTTTAGTCGAAAAAAAAGGCTATTGTTGGTAGTAACAATCGCTTTTTTTTTGTGAATGAAATTTGATCGATTGATTGCTCTTCAAGTGAGAGTGTAAAGCATATGTAAACATCAAAACACAAATCTTATGGCAGACGCAAAGTCAATTAGAAGCGAAACCATTTCTGTAGATCTGCCCGTTGGAAATATATTCGAAGATAGCGAAGATTATGAAATTCAAGAACGTATCGAAGCTTTTCAGTAGGATTTTACTTTTCAATTTGTTTCGTTGTGATCTACTGTTTTTGTTAGACGAGAAATTATTGATTTAACAAAAGAAAATAGCCTGCTCGAAACAAATTTAGATCGAAAAAAACTCGAAAAACAAATTGTTCGTCAACCATCTGAAATTGAACAAATAAATCTACCACAAACAACAACAACGTCGAATGGTTCAAATCAAGACGCCAATATTTCGACATCAACAAATCGAAATGATCGAGGTCCACGTAAACGATCGAAATCACGTAGTACTCAAGCTGATTTTCGTTTACAATTAACATTTCAACAAAAACTTGACATAGTCATCAGTGAATATGAAATCACACGAAATGAAAAGATCAATTCGGATAATACCTATGAAAAACTATTCGATCAATTAGAGGTTCGATGATATTTCATTTTGAAAAGAAAAAAATCCTTTCTTTTTGTTGTCTCAGTCTGATCTCGAATGGATTGAAAATGAAGTCGTTGATTTAAATGCTTCGATCGCAGATTTTTATAGAGTGAAAGATTTATCGATTGATAAACGGACGAAACAATTAATAGCCGAAAAGCTAATTCATTATTTCAATGAACGTTTAAAAGCTCGTGAAGCTTTAATGAATAAATTACGTGATCGTTCATCGAGCTTCAAACGACAAATAATTCGTTTAGAAAGTCAAATTCGTCAAAAAGAAGAAATGGGAGATACATTACAAGAAGTTGATTTCAGTCAATTAAAAATCGAAAATAAACAATATTTAGATAAAATCGATGAGAAAAATCTCGAACTTGTTTTACTCAAACAACAAGTAGCACGATTTACTCAAGTACTCAATCGTTACAAAGATGATCTGCATAATAAAACTCAAGATTTACTTGATATTGAAAAACGTCTCGAAAAACAGACGAATCTCGGCGATACGACTCAACGTGACATGGTAACAGCTAGTTTCGAACAGAAACGTGCGGCTAACAAACATTTAAGTCTTGCCGAACAAATCGAAACCTATCGAGTACCAGATATATTGGATTATGTTCGAAAGAAAGCATTACTTGGTAATTTAAAACGAGATTGTGAAGTTTGGGAACGAAAAGTTAATCTAGTTTCGGTAGATGATTTTGTTTTATTGTTGTTTGACAATTTGAAATTATTTGTTTAGATGGGTTTACAACAAACGAAACAAAAATGGTTGGAAGTACAACGTTCTGCACGCGATATGAATCGAGCTTTTAATTAAATAAGAGAATAATAAAGAAATTTATTTTACTTTTTCGTGATTGAATTTTGTTTTCAAGAAAAAGCAAAAACAGAAACGTGCGTTGGCCGGGAGTCGAACCCGGGTCGGCTGCTTGGAAGGCAACCATGCTAACCGTTACACCACCAACGCTTGTTCTACACAAGTAGCCTATATCAACCATATCTTCACTTCCTTCCTTGATGAGAAAAAAGGGAACATTCATACATTCGTCTCTCTTCTATTCAAACCTAGAACATTAAATGCAACATATTTCATTTTCTTTCATTTTATATACATTTACGTACGTATGTTGCCATTCACTTGTGACATCTATCTTATCAAATACTTGCGAAAAAAGAGTATATTTACATGGTTAAATTCTCGAAAAATCTATGTTAAATGATAAATTTAGCATTGTAAAAACAAAAAAGCTATCTTTGAATCAGCTTGACATATCACCAAGGCAACAACCTTATGAACGATCAGTAGTGAACGTCATAAACGCTGACATACCTTTGATTTTTTTCCTTGTTTTAAAATGCATGTGTTCCCGTTAAAATAACAACGAATTGAAACTCATTTCTTCTGCACACCTTGTTAAGCATGTTGAAACAAATGAATCGATCCGAACCCTCGTTACATCTCAATGAAATCAATATCGATGATAAATATAAATTCATCAAATCAATTGGTAAAGGCAGTTACGGTGAAGTTTGGTTAGTTCTACCGTTACGTCAATCATCATCAACTAAATCAACATCGAAACAATATGTTCTCAAACGACTTGATCTTCGACATCAATCCGATGAAACAACGGAAAATGATCTCGAAGGTGCTGAACGTGAAGCAAAACTCTTATCGAAATTAAAACATCCGAATATTGTCGCCTACATTGAATCATTTCGTTCGAGTGATAATTTTCTTAATATTGTCATGGCTTATTGTGAAGGCGGAGATTTGTATACGAAATTAAAACAATACAAAGAAAAACAAAATACACTAACAGAAACTCAAATCATCGAATGGTTTATACAGATTACGATGGCGTTACAAGTAAATTTGAGCAAGAAAAACAGACAGACAAAAAAACGATTTTTCGTTGTTTTAGTATATGCATGATCGAAGTATTCTTCATCGAGATTTAAAAACTCAGAATATATTCTTAACGAAAAACGGCATTGTCAAAGTCGGAGATTTAGGCATTGCTAAAGTATTAGACTCGGGAAATGATTTAGCAACAACTATTATCGGCACACCGTATTATATGAGTCCAGAAATATTTTCTCATGTTCCGTATGGACAAAAGGTGAGAGAGAGAAAATATTGATCGGCGGTTAATGTTTTGAGAATTGATTTTCGTTGATTTAGTCGGATATATGGGCATTGGGTTGTTGTGCATTTGAAATGGTAACACTTCAGCATGCATTCAATGCCAAAGATATGAATTCATTAATGATGAAAATTATTCGAGGACAAGTGAGAAATATTCTGTTGAGTTGATGATGAATTTTTTTGATTTTATTTTGATGAAAATATTAGTTACCAAAAATGTCAAAACAATATAGTGAAAAACTGACAAATCTTATTCGATCTATGCTCAGCAAAACGCCCGATGATCGACCGTCAGCAAAAGAAATCCTACAAAATCCGTTTATCAAAGATAATATAATGCAATTACTAGAAAAAACAAAACTCAAGTAAATTAAATAAATTTCATTTCTCTTTCCTAATCTTTATATATTATTATTCAGATGTCAAAATCAAAATAATTCAAACCCAAATCCTCAGGTTGCTGTTGTCATTTCACAAACGCCACTACCACCACCTCCAACTTCGTCTTCTCCACCTCGTTCTTCATCATCCAATGATATTCGACCACCCTGCTCATCGGCTAGTTCTCCATTATCAAAAAAACCTCAATCAAATCGTGCTCTCAACAATGCACCAGTTCTTCCTTCATATCCACCGTTGCCTCCATCGAATTATCAACGTCCACCAAATCCAATTACAAGTTCGTCATCATCGTCCGATGCTAGTCGATCAGTGGCAACAAATGACGTATCCCAATCGAGCGATGCACGTGCTCGACGTCGAAACCGTCTACGACAAGTCAATCCATTGCCAATTGAAGAACAACAAATGGATATGAAATTTCTCTCGAACTTAAGTCAAAATGATACATTACAACGGCGAAAACGTGATCAACAACTTAATAATCATTTAAAACAATATCAACCGATTTCGTCTGATGACGAACATGAACCAAATCCACCTCAAGCTATTGTTGTATGAAATTGACCTAGTTGTTTTTCTTTTCTTTGACTTGTTTATCGTATATTTCAGGTTGTTGCACCACCAAAAAAGATCGTTCGACCATATTCAGCTGCATCATCAGTTGAATCCAATCATAGTAATAAAGTTTCATTTGAAGACGATAATTATCCTCAAGAACAGCAATCACAAGTTCAACAATCAAAAATCACTAAATCCTATGATTCAAATAAAAACGTTCCGAATTCAAATGCTCGTCAACGTCGTCGAGATAGTCGTACACAATCATCAATTGAATCATCATCATCCTCATTAATATCAAATCCAATAACAACACAGAGTAATAATTATGAACTCGTACAAGAACTGACTTCGGAAGAAATCGAAAAGAAACAAGAAGGGTATTCATTTTTCATCAAAATGAAAATTTATTTGATTGTGATTGTTTCGTTTTCAGAGAGAAAGATATGAATGACTTTTTTTTCATGCTAACTGCAACATTGAAATTGGCTCCTGGACCTGGATCTTCGTCATCATCATCATCTAGTGTCAAAACAAATTCGGATCCGAAAGAACTAACAAATAGTAGCAATGACGATAGTGATCGAACTATTGTTGATAATGGATTTTCTCAAACACCACCTCGAGAACCAAGTATATCAAACAAAGACTTTATTTTAAAAAAAAGTAATAAAAATGTTTTTTTTTGATCTCCTAGTATCACAATCATGGATGTCAATTGAAGAAACAATGGAATCGCCATTGCACAAGACGAGTCGTCTGTCTCGACAATATGAGGCACTCAAAAAGTATGCAAACAGACTTTATCATGTTTTGAATAAACGATTTTGTTTTACAGAGAATGTCTAAGTGAAATCAGTTGGAAGCAATTACAACGTGTTTTAGCTATCATTGATAATGTTACTGATTCACAATTAGAAGTAACTTGAAGCAATTGTGTTTTTAGATGAAAATAATCGATCATGTTTTCTTTAAGGATGAACTAATTGATGAACTTGGAGAATATTTATATAACAAATATGCATCTCAAATTTATCTTCTGAAATTCTACGAAGAGAGTCTACGAAATCATTGATGAACAAATCGAAAACTAAAATCATCTGGTCATTGAATTCGTTGCTTAATCCAAACAAAAACCGAGTGAAATGACGAAAATAATCAACTATCAAGTTTTGAAGACCTTTCTTTTGCACTATTCATTTGTTTTCTGGATATTTAATAATATCTCCATTTTCTAGCGTGTACAATTTTTCTGATGTTGTTGTTTTTTGCAATTTATTTAATGTTTCTCTTTTTACTTTCCTCACGATAGCAATATAAATAAAAAATACTCCAAAAATATCGATACAATATACAAAAAAAATCTACTATTGCTGAATTAAAATAATAAGAAATAAAACAAAACCACGCAATGTTCGAGATTATGATTGATGATGCTGAGCAGTCGGTGAAATTGTATCACCTTTTCGATCGTCTGCTCGGGTTCCAGCACCACCATGTTCATCGCCTAGTTTACCATGATGTAGATCAACAGCTGGTCCAAGACGATTAGTTGGCATTGTATATGTTTGTCCCATCGGTACGGTCGATGATGATTCCGTTACGGAAGAATCACTGGGTGCAACATTACCAATATAGTTTTGATCGGTATTCGTCGGTTTTCCAGCGGCACTAGGATAGCTAAAACCTGATGTATCAGCGTTCGGATTGGGATTATGTGACATGACGATTATTGAGTGAAATTTATGTTTGATTTCTTTTTGTTGTTCTGCTTTCAGTTTTTATTAGAATTTTCAAGTAAATGCAAAGGTAAATGAGTAGAGAATATGAAGAGAAGAATAAGAAGAAGAAAAAAAAACAAGAGTTGTTCTTTCAATATTTTATTCTCTGTCGTAGTTTGTCAGCGTATGTTGTCGGTTCCGTGTTGGTTTCTGTTGATTTTACATTGTCACACTTACGAAGATAATCTTTCGTTGTAATAACTTCATCGATCAGATAGTGTCGTTTTCGAACGATTTCATTTCGTGGATAGATTTCTTTTGTAGCATCATAATTGCTTGGAACAAGAAATTGACGACTATTCGACATTGATTAGTTTTTGTTGAATGTGTTGCCTTGTCAATAGAAAAAAAAAGAAAACGATTGTTAAATAGAAAACGGTTTTTTTTATTCTCTCATTTTTTTTTAATGGAATAGAAAAAGAAGAAAAAAAAGTAATCGAAAGAGAGAAAAACAATTGATAATCATTGAGCTACATGAAACTATAATAAAACATGATTGCATCAACATATTCCTCTTCAATTGTATTCGATTCAGTCGTCTTTCGAAGATAACCAGCATTTGGAACTTTACCAATTTCACGAAAACCTAATGAACGCCAAAGATTAACACTCGCTGTATTACTTTCAAATACTAAATTAAACATCGATGCTTTGTAACCTAATAAGGGAGCAATAGTAAGAAAAGCTAAGGCCATGATACGACCAATTCCTTGATTTCGATGAAGACTTGATGTAATAAATCCACCATTACAAATCTAAATTCAAAGAAAGATATCAGATAGTTTAATGTTTCCATGATTACATGTGAACATCGGCCTGGAAAATTTGGTTTTATATAAAACATTCCTAAGATATTCTCTTCTAAATTCTTTTCAAATCCATTGGGCAATGTCTTTCCACCATTGATAGCAACGAATGCATCTGCAGAAAGGAAATAATTTTGAAATTCACTTGAATTCAATGGATTTTTCTGAGGGTAGGTATTTCCAGCTTCGATTTCTGTGTTCAATAAAGATTGTAAATAGGATAATAATGATGATTGATCGTCCAATTTTTCAAGAATTGAATTTAATGAATGAACAGAAACGAGTTTATTTGATTTTGTTTGACTTTCGATTGGAAGCGATGATTTCAGCTGAGTAGCATTATATTCTTTTGGTCGTTCGATTTTTCCGTAAGCTGACGACATTGATACGACTTAAAGACAAAATGGACTCGCATACTCAATCGAAAAACGAAAGCAAAAACTATGATTTATTATTTTTCTTATCGTTTGATAACTTAAAAGCAATTCGAATCCTGTTCGTCTTATCTAATAGCGAGTAATCAATACTTTTATTTCAGTCCTTCTCTAATCCATTCATTTATTTTATTCTTTACGTGAAACTGTAGTAAAACATGATTGCATCAACATATTCCTCTTCAATTG
>Ga0209930_1000621_pt1 | contig 77016 bp, 82 predicted proteins | sample ThiBiot_500_biof_2_FD_183948 | JGI IMG/M metagenome (GOLD analysis project Ga0209930, IMG submission 183948) | Wastewater bioreactor microbial communities from Cape Town, South Africa - Thiocy_cont_500_biof (SPAdes) | ecosystem: Engineered > Bioreactor > Thiocyanate-remediating >...
TTTCGAATTGATGTTAATAATAAAATAACATCAATTAAATCTACATATCCAATAAATATTGTTGCCTACAGAAAAATGTAATATGCAGAATAGAAAATTTCAGTCGCTTTTCTCATATTATTTATAGAACTAACAGATGCGGCACAGAGCAAATTTATTCTCATTAGATCGGTGAATATTATAGAAATACAAAATTCAATTTAAAAATCTTGATTAATTTATGTAAAATTTCGTCGATTAGCGATGAGATCGTTTGATTTTCTGACGTTGTTCTTCAAAAAAGTTAAAGATCGCGTTGAATGAAGTAAATGATGTCCACTCATGTAGTGTATGACCTAATTCAACAAAGAAAAATGAATACTAAATCTTACATTTTTAGAGAATAATGCAAACCTGCCGATCGTATCTGTCCATAATCTCGATCGCCAAGTATAGTATTTACTGTTTTGTTCTCAGCAACCCAATTAATTGTTCTCTAAAATAGAAATAATCTTCTCACATTGAAATACATTCGTTTAAATCTTAGGAACCTTTTTCAATATTTTCAAAATATCCGGACTGAAATGTGTCTTATACGATTTCATTGGTGAATCGGTTAAAGCAACAGCAAATACACGTCTATCAAAATCCGGGGAAAAACTCTTTGCCTAAGAAAAAACAAAACTAAAAAAAATCAAAAAATTCAAATACAAACTAATTGTAAAACAACAGCGCCACCATATGAATGTGCCATAATAGCAATATGACGGGCTCCACTATTTCGTACAAAACGATCCCACACGTAACACGCATGTTCTTCAGCACTTGTACTTCCCTAGAATAGATCGAGCGCGAATTTATTTATGTTTGGTTTATCTCTATGATTTCATTTTCTTCTCACTATTCGAATTCTACAAATGATTCTCTCAAATATTTCACGTGCACTCTTAAACATACTTCGAATAAAATGCAAATGACGTCAGCATTTTTCCCGTGCATCATCATTCTTTCAAGTATTTTGATTTTACTTGGAAATATTCGCATTCTTCCATTGATATTGCCTTCGAGAAAAACTTACCTACTTTTTCATTAATGAAATTTACGCATTTATGCATGAATCAATCAAAGAAAATACCTACACGAATGGGTAACGGCCGACTACCAGGAATTGAACTCGATGATTCATCGATATTTTGATTTGTATTTGTTACAAGAACTGAATAGTCTTGACCTAAAGCTCGTTGAATGTAATCCAATTGAGAGCCGATATGTAAATTTTCGTTTATAATCAATCTGAGTGTTACAAGAAAAATTGTGAGAACAAAAAGAAAATCTTTGTGAGAATACTTTCGTGACCATTGACCAGCACGAACAACGCCCATGCCATGAATAATAATCAATAGATATTCAGCGGATTGTAAATTCGGACTCACAAAAAAGAATCCCGTAGGTTCATGTGATCTTGAATCGATCTGAAAAAGAAATTGATAAGAAAAACTAATTCAAATATTTTCATTCTCATGCACAGGAATGGTGATTTTTTGTAAGCCGAGTTTGTTCTCCATTAAATCATAGACATATTGATCAACCAATCTTCCAATAGCATGATATCGTTTATTATTATCCGCCATATTTTGTGAGACAAAGAATTCAAATGGTTGACCAGTATCATTCGTTACAAGTTTACCTTCTACATCGAACAAACTTTTCTTTTTCAATTACTTTTCTCGAAATTTATTTCAATTCACTTGAATTAAAACGCAATCCGGCTTCATCGAATGATTTCGGTTGTAAATTCACATTGACATTACTTCTCTTTTGCTGATTGACATATCCTCCTGCTGCTGCTACTGCTGCTACAGAAGAGAAAAGAAATATAATTGAGATTTTCTATCTTAGTTCTCACAAACCATAGCTTCTAACTGGAGATGGTTTATGATTAGAACTCATCTTAACTATACTAAAAAATAGTAAAGACAGATATTGATATATTTTAATCGGTTAGTAATAGGAATAGATTTTTATTTACAATAAAATGAACGATAGAATGATGATAATAATAATAATAAGACCAGAAGAGAAAGAAAGAAAAACTTTATCAACTAATGAAATGTTCAGTATATACAGTTCAAATGTTTTTATTTTATTTTGTATCACCCGCAAGCATTTGATTTATTTGTGCTTCAAGTTCTTCAGCAGATACATTTTCCAAATCATCAGTCAATGCTTTATCCCATTCAGTTTCATCTAAATTATGATTGATGAACATAGTAGTGTCTTTCTTTTCTAGATTCAATCGAGCTCTTACCAGGACTGCCGGCTTTATCTGTTTTTGTCACAGTTAATTGTTCGATTTCACGACGAATTTCATCCATATTAACAGCTGATGTGTCATAATCTTCGCTGACAAATTCTTGATGAACATCTTGAAGTTTTTCTTGTGTTTCCGACGAAGTTCGATCTGAAAACGAATGAAAATATTTACATCGAAAGAATCACATCAATGAAAACCTACTACGATCGGTTGTTGCATTTGTCTTTCCATCAGTTGACTGAACGTTCGCTTTAAAGATTTTCAAGAAAGAAAAATAAATCAATCAATCAAACTTCAGAAAACACTATTCAAACAAACCATTTTCCTGTGCCAGGGCAGTTAATTGTGCCGATTGTTTGATCAAACTGACACGATAGAAATAATTACACCAGAATGTTTCTTCATTAATTCTAAATTACAATGAATAGAATTTCGTGAAATCTCATCGAAATCAATTCGTACTGTTTTGGTACGAGATCAAAACGCATTTGTTTGAGATTTTCATCGACTTCTAATGTTGCCAATGCAACAGGATAGAGTGACGTCATATCAAAATGATAATTTGCACCTGGTGGTGGACTACGAAGAAAATTGCGTTTTTCCTAAATCGAGAAGAATTTCAATTAGAAATTTGTTTTTTTTTCTTTGTGTCAGTCAACCTTGGAAAGAGCTAAGATTTGATTTTTCATTTCTTCTTCTTCAACATAACCAACCCAAGGTGGTACAGCAGCTTCTTCTCGTCGTTGTTGTACACGTTTTTCTGTGACAAATTTTTCATTTTCTTTGCTGAAATTACTGAGAATGGACTTTTCTTCGACGGCATGTTTCAATTGTTGAGCACTTTTAATGACTGTCGAACTCAAATCATTGAAAATACCTAAGAAAACAGTCAGATCTCGAAAAAGTTTTTCCTTTCGTTCATCGTTCGTACTTGCTAAATCTTTAGTTGCGCTTGTTTCTTCAGTTTTTGGTGTTTCTGTTTGTTCAACATTTTCAGTTGGCGTCGATGGACGTTGTGGTAAACTTTTTTGAACTAATGTATTTGCTGCAGCACTAACTTTCGTTGTCACTTGAAGTAATGACGAACTTATATTCGTTAATTGATTGGTTAAATTCGGTGGAATAGTTGGAATAGTAAAATTATTAAACCAGGATGAAATCGACGATTTTTGTTCTTCAACAATCGGTGCTGCTGCTTGTTCAATTTCAGTTGTCGATGGAATAGTTTCGGTTTCAGTTGACGGTTCAACTGTTGTTTGTTCCTGTTCAGTATTTGTAGTACTCATTATTTGATCTAGAAAAAAAAGTAGTGTATTGACTCGGAAAAAAGGACTGTTTCGATTGATTAGTTATTCTAGTAGACAGATGAGAAAATAAAAACGCGAAAACATACAACTAAGATTGAGAAAAAGAACATAAATAAATAAAAATTTGATTTATCCTTTTGTTATTTCTTTAAATGTAAAATTGTCGCAGCCACGAATTTTAAAGTTCGCTGGTGGATTTGAATAAACATGAGAATATAATTCGTCAACATGCAATTCGGGATCGTTTTGTGCGTGATTTTCAGCTTCTTCGATGATTTTCTTAACTTCATTGTCAATTGTCTTGAATTCGTCTTCAGTAGCTAATTTGGCTTGAACAAGTTTGTCACGAAATGATGTTATAGGATCACGACTCTTACGTACATCTTGAATTTCTTCACGAGTTCGATAACTAAAAACAAAAAAACAAAGTCAGCTTTCAACAATTCTTCGTCTACCTGGTGCCAGGATCCGACATTGAATGGCCAAAATATCGATAAGTGGCCATTTCCATAATCATCGGACCTTTGCCCGATGTACACCAATCGCGTGCAAATCTTGTCGCTTCACGTACAGCTAAAATGTCCATACCGTCGACCCAAATGCCCGGTATATATTCACATCGACGATAGAAATTCGGATTTGCACTTGCTCGTGCCGAACTCGTGCCCATGCCGTAACCATTATTTTCGCAAACGAAAATGCACGGCAATGACCAGAGTTTAGCCATGTTATAAGCTTCGAAAACTTGTCCTTGATTAGCAGCTCCATCGCCGTATAATGCAACGCAAACATTGGCCTCTCCACGATATTTATGAGCGAATGCAACCTGAATGCAAAAAATTAGTTTTTCCTTTTGTTCTTTTTTGTTATTATTTTACTTACACCAGCGCCTAAAGGCACTTGGGCGCCAACAATTCCATTTCCACCGTAGAAATTCGGTGCATACATATGCATACTACCGCCTTTACCTTCGGCACAGCCCGATTTTCTACCAGTTAATTCAGCAAGTACGCCCGTCACTGAAACACCCATCATATATGTCCAACCATGAGCACGATAAGCTGTAATTAGCGAATCATTTTTATCCATGGCTGCTTTCATACCGACGCAGACAGCTTCCTAGCGAAAACACAATCAGTCAGAAATCTAGCTTTTGTTTTTTGCCATTACTTGTCCTGAATAAAGATGACAGAAACCTCGAATTAATTTCGATTTATACATATTATTAGCTGATGCTTCCATTCGACGAACAACTTGCATTTTCCTATAGAAATCTAAACCTTCTTCTCGATTACAGGACACATGAGTGCTTGGACCTTGTTCAAGCATATGAAGTTTATATGCATTCGGTGAATCATATTCCAATGTTGAACCACCGCTTGCTTCTCGAATCGAAGTTACTAACTAATAATTATACGAAGAAGAAGAAAAACACAGTCAATCGATTGATGACGGCAAAGAAAAAAGTTTCGTACTGATGGCACAAATGATTTTGTTTGCTTCTGTTGGAGAAGAAGGTATCGACCATTTGATTGGAATCGAAAAATAAATTTATTTGAAATATTCATATTACACGCGCGTCACTCGTGATAGAAAGAGAAGAAAAAAATATATATTGATCGTCAACAGTAATAGTGAGAAGAAGAAGAAGAAAAAAACAAAATATTCCGAACAATTTTTTTATTGGTTACTCGATTCACTAATCAACGATTTGGTAAAATATAACTATTCGAAGGGAATAAAATCCTGTTTTTTTTATTATTCTCCAAGTTGACTTTTCTTTTTTTTTGTCAGTCAAGAGAACGAAATAAATAAATAACATTCCCGTTGAATTACAATTCAATTCTTCGCAATCCTTGATACTCAGGTCATGGCTAATATTCAATTTTATTTAATATTTCTCATCAGTAAAAGAAAAGCACACATATTGATTTATTTTTCATTGAATTTCTTCATTTCAATTCTAGTTTTTAATATCTATCATTTATCGAATAGTCAATATACTGGATTGCCAAAAGATAAACAAAGTCTATCGGCTGCTCTCAAACAAAAAATCGAATTAATCTGTCAATATACTGGTTCGGATGGTAATGGCGAATTTACAGTTTGGTACAAAGACTCTGAAATTCTTGATAAGAATCTCGCTGATCGTTATGAAATAATTACTACACAAAATGAAACAAAATTAATTATAACATTTAGTAGAAAAAGAAAAACAAATAATTTGAATTTCGAAAATTCTTTGATTTAACTAGATGAGACTGATGAAAAGGTTGGTCGATGGATGGTTGCCACGGGAAAATCCGCTTGGGCATACCCGAGTGAATGTCAATTTGGTCGAATATCATGTAAATAAATGATTTGTTTTTTGTTTTGCATATAAAAAAACAATTATTTGTATAGTAAACGCATCACCACAAAAAATCGTCACTGATAAAGCAGCTGAAAGTGAGCAAGAAGGTGAATTAATTGTTCGTCGTATCGTAAAAGAACGTGTTAAATTCGATTGTGTTATCGAACCTAAACTAAACCCGTCGAACAAACTACAAAAACGTTTATGGGAATATAGTGCGGATAATGTTACTTATGGTCCATTACCAGCCGGTGTTCGTCGACTCACTCGAACACGAATTGTAATCGAAAAGTTGAACAAAACTCATCAAGGATATTATCGATGTTCGTTAAATAATCAATCCATTATAGCTTTATTACGTGTTAAAGGTAGATGACGATGTGTTTTTTTTTTCAATGTCTCGTCAAATTCTATTTGATATTAGATCCATATGCTGCATTATGGCCTTTTCTTGGAATAGTTAGTACGGTTCTTGTTTTAATTGTGATTATTTTACTTTTCGAAAAACGTCAAAAAGATGCGAAAAAGAAAGCAGCTGCTCAAGCTGATGATGCGAATAATCCGTAGGAGATTTCATTTTCAAAGAACAAATTTAATTTCAATTTATCTTTTAGTTTGGTTACATCATCGAAAAAAGTCATAGATGACGATGTCAAAAAACAGACAGTCAATGCTTAGACGCAAATTACATTCAGTAGAACACAAACTTTTGCTTTATTTTCTTTTCCCCTTCATCAACTACATAATCTGATTCATCATCAAATAATTTTAACTTTTTATCTCGGTTTTTCTTTTTCATTCTTGCTTCTTTTTTCTCATTGTGCGTGATTTTATGTCGAATGATTATTTTCAAAGAACAAAAATAAAAGAAGAAAATTTTCATAGATAATCGCCATCGAACTATTTATTTGAAATGATGAAAATAGAATTATACAGAAAAAGAAAGGAAAAGAAAACTATTGAAGAAGATGAAAACGAATGATTTTATTGATGAATGTTTATTTTCGACTGAAGATTGATTTAAGTTTGTTGCCAATAGTTGATGGCAATTCTTTTATTGTACGTTTGGAACCTGATTTGGCATCATTATCTGTTTGAAAGAAACGAGTCGAACCTAGATATTCAATAGAATAGAAAATAAAAAAGATTAATTTCACTTTGAAAATATTTATTTACCAGTTTGTGTAGGACCAGCCGTTGTAGTTGGTTGATTCGTTGCTGTTGTTGGTCCACCACGTTCGTTCACAGCACCTCGTTGATCGGGTGATACAAAATGAACTAGACGATAGAGTATAATGTTATTACAAAAATAGATTGAAATTGTATTTACTATTTGGTCCTGGTTGTCTTCCTCCTCCACTTTCAGCAGTTGTACGTGCCATTGTTACCAATGAACTTTGGCCAGCTGCATCTCGAGAATTTGTAGTTATTGCTGCTGGTGATGGTGCTCCTCGACCACCTGGTATGTCGGCTGCAGCATCACGTCCAGTTGCTACTGCTGGCTTTTCATTATCATCATCGTCATCACTTGCTGTAGATTCGTCTGAATTAGTATCACTTTTACTCGGTTGTGCTTGACTATTGGTTTGTCCTGGAGGAATTGTCGGTGGTGTTGGATGAATATCTTCACTTCGTTGAATAGCTTGAGTGCCTGCTGTATTATTTTGATCACGTGCTGTTTCATTCGATTGAACAATCGGTGTACCTGCAACGAGCGAACTAACTGCTTGAGATTTAGCCACAGGATCGGTTTCATTGTAGAGTTCGACAGAATCAGTATCGGAATCAGATGCACGACTTGTTGATTGGTCATTTGATGGTAAACGTGTCGCTTGTTTGACCTTAGTCGTCGTCGTCGGAGTAGGAGTTACAGATCGTTCGTCATCACTACGATCTGATTTTGTTTTATTTTTAAATGAATCAAGCGAAGAACCTAGATCCAAGGAAAAAGATTCTATTGTTAGTTCATCAATCTATTTGATTTTCATACGTTTTGATGCAGATTTTGATCCGGCTGATTGTGCTAAAATAAATTAAAAATATGTCGATATTTATGCTAGATATCCATGACAATTTCCTACGTGGTGGAGATGTTCCTTTGTTGGAAACATGTGCACTTTTTGATGAAGATTCGTCATCAGAGTCGCTTTCACTTGTTGTTGTTATTGATGTAATTGATGACAGAGTATCTTTGGAATCTTTTTTCTTGACTTTTTCTCGTCGATCTAATGATGTTAATTCACTTGTACCTTCTGTATAAGTCTCCGTATCAGATTCTGTAAACGTATTTTCGTCGTCATCATTATTCGATTTCGAACGATTTTGTCGATTGAAACTACGTCGAAGTATATCATCGGCTTGTGTACGAAAACCTTTTCGAACAGTAACTGGTGTTGTAAAACCAATATCGGATATATTTTGACCGTATTCTTGATCTTTTTCAACAAATTTCACGCTTGAAACAAACGGTTCGATTTCTCGTAAATAATCTTGTTGAACACGTTTAATTAAATTTCCGAGATCGAACGTTTGTATACCATTTCCGTTTGGAATAGGATTTGAATTCGTAGTAATCGGTGCTGTTGGTATTGCAAATCCTTCTGGTATATTAGAGTATATATTTGATGAAGGATTGAAAGTCGTTGGAATGTTTATTGAAGGTTGAAATGTGGAAATCAATTGTGATTGTTGTTGTTGTTGTATAGATGGAATTGGGTTTTGTCGATCGAAGAGCAAATGAAGTGGATCTTCATCGAGATTGTAGAGTTTACCGGGCACGACTTTAGTTATATTACCATCTTTAGTTCTAATCGGTATGGAACTTTGAAATTGCGATTGCTGTTGCTGCTGTGGCTGTGCTTGTGCTTGCCAGTGCTGAATTGGCGGTTGTTGCTGCTGAGGTTGCGACGGTGGCAGTGGTGGCGGTGGTGGTGGTGGTTGCCGCTGTTGAGTTTGTTGTTGAGGTGGAACCACATGTTGAAAACTATCGTAATTAGTTGATTTGGGACGTGTTGATGTTTGAAAATTATTTGTGCTCGATTGATTTGGATTTTGAGATGGTTGATTGTTAGCCGATCGAATGATAGTTGAATAACTATGTGAAGCTGTTGATGACGGTGGAGAAGTTGTTTGAAAAGCTGAAAACGCTGATTGAGTTTGTGTGGTTGGAGCATTGACTTTAGAAGAAGCAGACGGTTCTGGTGGTGGTGGTGGTCGACGTGTACTAGTCGAGTTGCTTACAAGATTAGCTGGAATGGCACTGTATGAAAATCAAATTAATTTTATTTGTGAAATTGAATTTGATGAAATAAATTCAAAATCTTACTCTGGTGCATATTTTTCTATGAGTTTATCAAATGCTGAATGAACCTGTGGATTATTTTCATCTTGATAAGCAACATTTTGTTTTGATGATCCTCGATGCAATGATAAAGTTTGATAACTATTTTGTTGTGCTCGATTCGTAGTGGCATCAGTTGTTGTCATCGGTGGGATATCATCGAGAAGTTCAATTTCAGTTGCACTTATGGCAATACGTTTTCGTCCTGTTGATACATTATTACCCGAATCATAGATAATATTATTGAAATTTGCTGTCTTTCCAGTTCTATTTGTTGTCATTGTTAATACGACGATGAATATAAATGTTACTTATTCGAATGATGAATAATTTGTTGACGACGATATAATATGTATATGTAAGAAAGAAAAAAAGAAATATGCTCGAAGCAAGAAGAAAAAATCATTCATGTGTATCATAGATAAAAACCTTCAGCTACGCATATCACAAACTGCTTACGTATGATTTAAACTGACTATTTATAATCATTATATACCGCAAAAGAAAACGTGGATTAATGTAATCAAAACGAAACGATTAGATATTTTTAATCACAATTGAATGGCATGTCAAGTTCTTTATTACTATTGTTATTAAACACATAATACACGTTTTTTTCCTCCTTTCTACATGATTTTATCAATCATAGCTTGGGAATGATGAGTGGGCCATTATCATAAATAAACAGGTAAACGATGACGTTATTTGATATTATGTTATAATTGAAAAATATTTCTATATTTTGAAATAAACCGTACAGAATCACTTCGGCTTTTGTTCTTCTTATATACGATATTTCTCCGAATCCAAATACATATCACTCACTCAATCAATCGGATTAATACCTTGATTGAACGAATAGAAAGGAAAAAGAAACGAAATTATTAGTTTCGATTTGAATCATTGTCTTTTTCCGATAGAAGACGATTGCCTCGAGCAAATCGATTAGTTTTCTTTGTTTCGTTCATAATTCTCCCGCCTTGCATTTAATCAATACACAAACAGCGTACCTTTTCACACCTCAATGAGTTTCATAGCGAGATAAAATGTATCGATCAGACTAAACAATAACATTAGAAATTCGCTCGATTACATCACAGTGGTAGTCAATGTATGTTTTTCAAAGTTAATTACATCTAAACATGAAAACTAAAACTAAGCATATGATTGAACACCTTCCATCCGATTCGATCGAGGATTAATCACTAACATGCGAATGAAAAATGTTGATAACACTTGAATCTTTGAAATAAAAAAAAATAACGTTTATTACACTTGAACACATTTTCTATCGTTCGTAGTTCTTTTCTTTTTTGTCGAAAGAATATTTTCTCACGTTTCCACCCTTTTATATTCTCTATAACTTATGCATACTGACATTCATCGAACCGATTTAATCATTGATCAAGAGTAACATTCACCATCGTACAGTATCAACCACAGCATGTTATCACGAAAACGGAACGCGAACATTTGCATGAATGGGAATCTGACACACATAATTGGCCGTGTATTGTCTTTGCTGTCATAAACAATTTCAATGTTGACCTGTCACATCAACGATGAATAGAAAAAAGAAGCCAACGGAGAAAATACAATTGAATTGAATAGATCAAACTTCTTATCGAGATATTTACGCATTAACAGATATGTACATGCAGTTAGTGATCGGATGTTCCTACGTACACGTGTTGTCGATGAAGATCAAATGATTGACAAAGAGACGAGAGTTCAATTAATAATCAGCTTAAATCTCTATTCATCTGGAAAAGAATTTTCTTTTTGATTCACTAATAAAATCTATATATGAATTCAGTCGTATTGAAAAAGAAAAAAGCCGGATGTTAAAGTTTTTCTTCTTCTTCTTCTTCGTCTCTTCGAAGACCTAGTTAATTATAGAATCGCCTGCCGACTAATGGAAGGAGGAGATATGTCTAGTAATAATTAGTATTCACGAAAAAGAACAACACAGATTGTAACAACCGGATATCATTGCTGAAAGTTTGCAAGATGGAAAAAGAAAAAGAAAACAAGTATGCATTTCAATTGGACAGATGTATCTTGATATTTTCAAGTACAGAGATTAACATCTCTTATATGTATATGTATAGGTATTGAAATAAGATCATAATTGTTCGATCGCTCTCTTTCTTAATTTCATCATAATCATGCCGCGAGGCTTTTAACTCAACATATCCTTCTCAATGAAGTATTGTCGATGATGTTACTGTGGTTGTTGTTTTTTTCTTAATCATTGAGCTGTATTGTATTATATTATTATTTGTTCATATAAACACATACAAACAGAAAACATTGACAAAACAAAGAAAACAGACAGGAGGAGAAAAAGAAAATGAAGAACAGAATTTGAAATTTTTTATTTTCACAACTTTAAACGTCGATAGTTTAACTGGTTACATAGGATGGTATCGACCAGAAGTTATTCGTATGAACTGAATATTCAATCTGAGCATACGAAGATGATGACGATGACGGGACAGCATTTCTATTGAATGAATTCGATTCATGATTATTGGAAGTTGTTGAAGGTGAGGATGATGATGGAGATGAATGTTGTTGTTGTTCTTGTTTTACTAAAAATAGAGAATCAGTTGGTTTATTGTTCATTATACGAGATGTACAATGAAGTGCGGGTGATGATGATGATGATGGTGAAAGGTTTGGGTTTGGGGGTTGATGGTGGGAAGAAGATGACGACGATGATGTATGATGACTAACGTTTTTGACAATTTTCTTTTGTTTACTTCGTTTATTTTGAAACCAAATTTTTACCTGAAAACAAAGATTATGAAAGAAAAAAGTCGATTATCGATGAAATTACTTGAGTTTGTGTTAGACCAAGTGAAGCAGCTAGTTCAGCTCGTTCGGGCAATGCAAGATATTGTGTACGTTGAAAACGTTTATTAAGAACTTGCAATTGCATACTTGAATAGATCGTTCGTGGTTTACGAATTTTCTTGCCTTTAATTGTCAATTTCGGTGGTATATCACGTTCATCATAATGACATTTATCATCTAAATAAAAAAAATTGACTTTGCAAACAAAATTACGAGTGACAACGAACCTGTGTCAAGTGCTAACGATGGATAAGGTAGTGAATACGGATAGGCATATGATGAAAATGAATTTCTCGTTGATGGATAATATTGTTCGTCTGATGCTGAATGATGATAAGCATTATGTGGAATAAAATTTGAATATTGTTGATGTTCATTGGAATCTAGTGATGGATGATGATTGGGAAAATCGAGGAAACCATTCGATTTGGTTTCTTGTTCATAGGACAATGGTAATGGTGGTGGAAGTGGAAGTGTTTGTGTTGATGGTTCATTATGCATCATTCTTTCGTTGTGTTTTCTTTTTTTCTTCTTCCGGTATAGATTTTTTTTTCTTCGTTCCTTTTTTTTATTGCCTATAAACTTCTATTGAGTAATTTACAGACAATTTTACTCTTTGATAACAGTAATAATAATAATAGATGAGACGCGATGAGATGAGACAATATACGATAATGAAGAAGAATTTAATGAAGTTAGACGAGCGTAAGCGTAATTTCCCTTTAATAATTATGGTTGATAATTCATTGATGAAAAATAGAATATAAAAGAAAAACGATCAATAATCGGGAAGTAAATTGTCTTGACTTCTTAGGTTTCACCCAATGATAATAATGATGATGATGATGATCTCCGTTTCTTTTTTTTCCTTCTCTTCTTTGACAAAAAGCAATATGTGAACTCTTGTTTCAAAACGACAATAATTAGTTATTGAGAATGAGGGTAATTTGAAAAAGAGAAGGAGAAAAAGAAGAAGGAAAAAAATGTCGACGTCAATGCCTTTTTTGTCCAATGAAAATTGACGAGCGTTGAGATGAGATTTTTATTGGTGTTTAAAAAAAAAACTTTTTTTTATTGGTTAACTCGACTTTCGTGGGCAGAGGAGAAGGAGGAGAAGAAAAAAAAACAGCTCACCTTGAAATTATTGCAACGAGGATGCGGGTGACAATTTAGGTCAACGGACGAGGAAATGATTTTCTCTTAATCGAAGATCATTGATAGAACTTGTTAAAATTCAATCACGAAAACCGAAACAACATCATGAAGTTATTTATAGACTTCTAGTCAACTTGATTATCATGCCTTTTTTTTACATTATCATCATTCAAAAAGGAAAAGAATCTCGTCAGTTTTTTTTTCTTTGTATTTTCCTGTGTATATCTTCACACTGTAATTATGTCGAGAATAAAACGGATGTCATGTACGAGTTTGTCCATTGACATCGAGCACTCTAACTAAATTATAGTCATTCATGTTTTTTTTCATCTTTATACAAAAGGATGGAAAAGGAAAGTTTTTAAGTTTGTCCTTGCTTTTCTCAACGTTTCAATTTTCTTGATGAAAGAAGAAACGCATTTATTTCTGCATGAGAAGAAAGCAAAGTTGAATTTCATTTTCCTGACGTTTACTACTTGAAATTCTATGAACAAAGTATTTCAAGTGAGAAGCCAGGATTCTCGAGAAAAATAAAAACAAAACAAAACACGAATGTTGTCTTGTTTTTGTTTTCTTTTTTTATTATTTCGTTTGGTTTCTTTTTTTTATTTCATTACAAAAAAAAACACATAACAATTACGGGCATCCAAAGCCAAAAAACAGAAAGAAAAAAGAGATAACAACAATGAAATGTATCAACGATAGCTAAATTTCGTTATGCTTGCTTGCCTGTTGGTTGATTTATATCGGCTAGTTTAATATTTCGATTAAACTACAAATGATTTATTCATGTTGCCACCCTTAAATCGTTTATTAGCACCACCTCGACCGCCAAAATCTGAATGACGTTTTTGAGGTAATGTGGATGCTTGATCTTGATTAAATTGACCTTTTTCACTATTAAAACAAAAAGAAAACATTGAAATCAAATGACAAAATCAGATTACATACGTATTTTTCTGATATTTTTCAAATTTCGCTTGCATTTTACCGGTACCAGATACACGTTTCGACTGTAAAACGAAAAGCATATATAATTTCTTGTTTTTTTTTCAAACTAAACTCGATTTCTTACTGCATTCTGTTCGAGTAAAGCAAATTTCTTTTCTAAATCGGCACGTTGTTCCATGCCGAGTGTTGCTTGTGTATCTTCGCCAAGTGCATCAACACGAATGGCAAGTGCAGCCTTGGCTGCTAGCATACGACTGACTTTACCTTTAAGTTTAGCCGATGTTTGACCAACTAATGATGCATGATAGATTAAACCGTATTTGGGTGTATCGTGTTTAGTTTTCATCGCACGAAATAGGGCCTTTTCGGCGCCGAGAATTTGTACGGTTGATGACGGATGTTTGGCAAGATTGAGTAATGAACCTGCATGAGCGATAAGTCGAGCACCAACGAGTTCGCCAACTAATACTGTTAGATTGGGTGCAACGGCCATCATTCGATTTTTTAAATATTCGAATAATTGAGCTCGATAATCGGAGATTTCGATAACCTGAAGGAGAAAAAGAAAAAAAGTTTTTTTTTTAAATGAAAAAAAAAATTTTTTTGTTGCCAATAATCTCAGTGTGGGACCGATCAACCTGTGTGTGTTCAGACTGGGGCGGTAACTAACGTCATCATAGATTATTGGTCGAATTCTCTCTATCAGGTTCGAACATGTGACTTCGAATCATTTTATCGATTCAACTAGACATACTTGAGCACAAAGATGGCGAATATTCGTTATATCTTCTTCAGATATTTCCGTGCCCATCGAAATTTCAGCTGCTTCTTTTACTTGAGCTTCCACGTCCGGTGGTAAGATGTCGGACAAATCAAGTTCAGCTGCACTCGTTCGATAACCTTGTAAAAAGCGAACGAATAGAAAAAAATACCCAAATTTGTAAATTCATTTTTAACACTTACCAATTCGTTGTACGGTTTTACAAAAGGCAATATTATCTTGAATAATCTTGGCTAATTCAGGAAAATGCCAGCCGTACCATTCCTTACAACGCATAATGTAATTATTTGTTTCCTTGTCAAGATCATCCAATAAAGCTAAACAAAATTCGATGATTATCTCTGTCCAATAAAAAAAAAGAAGAAAAACATACAAATAGCTTGAACAATCATCGTATCGACTTTATCAGGTGAAAATTTAAGTTTATATCGTGATAAACTAAAGCAAAGAGAACATCGATTTGGTTGTTTGTTGGCGCTTGTTTTTTTTCGTCTACCTGTGAGCTAAGCCGATACGCATAGCAGCTAATTCTTTTTCATCGATCTTTAAAAGACTATCAGCTTGTGAACGAATCACACGCATAAGATCTTGTACTGAACTATTACAGATACATTCGAAATTGAATTTTTCCTATTGTGAAGAAGAAAATAAACAATAACAACAGATTTGCACAGTGTGAAAAGAAAAATCCAACGAACTTTAATCGATTTTCCGAGTGCTGAATCAGCAACAAGTAATTTGTCCTGAACATCTGGATCAACAAGACGTTTAAGTAATTTTTTCAGTGGTTTCGATATTTTTCCTTCAACTGTTGCTGTTGCAGCAGCAAGAGCTTGAGTTGTATCATCGAATTTTTCGAAATGTGTTAATTTTAAACTAGAATATTCGAGAGAGAAATGAAAAACAAGAAAGACAAAACGATTCATTCGTACACATTAGCAGCTTTATCTGGTGATTCGAAATCGACGTATAAGTTTTTTGTTTCTTGTAATTTCTTTTCATCAAGTAACTAAAATCGAATATCGATCAACGAAATCAATCGGACAAAAAAAAACGAAAACCAACTTTAAATATCGCATAACCAGCGGATGTTTCAAATAAGACGAGCATTTTTTTTGTTTGTTAATAAAAGATCGATGAACAAGATATTGTGATTTGAACTTAGAAGAAGTGGTGTTGTTTATTATTTCTTGATGAAAAAAAAAAACTATTTTCACCAATCGATTTTCAGCGTCATATCGCCCACCCCTAAATCGAAATAGATGTCGTACGCGAATGTTTACGATAGATTTCGTTTCGTCTTATATTTAAAAAAGGATTGAGGGAATAGAAAAAAAAAGAGGTGTGATATTTAAACTAATAATCCATTTAAAGTTAAAGAAAAAAATTGCTATTCAAATCAAATGATTAGGAAATATGTCGACGAAGATTCGAATAGCAATAACTATTATTCTTATTGTTCTTGCAACGATTTTGCTTTTGGGTTTAGGAGGTTTTTTAACAGTTGTATTTACATTAAATATTTCGAAACAATCGACTAATAATATTAAACATGAAAATCAAACGATAATGAATATGACTTCTTCAACATGTCAATGTGGTTGTCCAACGATTCGACCTGAAATTACACCGAGAATTGTCAATGGTGAACCGGCTATTTTGAATTCATGGCCATGGCAATTACTTTTAATTAATTTCAGTTATGAAGGCATACCACAGTACTATTGTGGTGCTAGTTTACTTACGCCGAAACATGTTCTCACAGCTGCACATTGTGTTTTCGGTTTATCGCCACGATATGTCGGTGTTATACCTCGTGTTCATGATTTCAATCGAAGTACATGGTCACGAACATCGGCTTATTTGGCTGAAAGTGTATTCACTCATGAATCATTCGATGATCGAACTGGTAATCATGATGTTGCAGTTATTCGTCTACTGACGCCGATCGTACTCGATGATTATGTTAGTCCAATATGTCTGGCATCGGGTAATACGACAAACGAACCACTAAAAGCGGGCGATGAACTTGTGGCTATCGGTTGGGGTTCGATCGAAGGTGGTAATCGATCGAAACCTGATGTTCTACAGCAAGTTCGTTTGAAATTTGTTCCTTCATCAGATCCTTCATGTGCACCGCTTGTTGGTCGTGGTGATTCAGTTCGACCTGGACAAATGTGTGCTGGTTTTCCGCCACGAGCTATCTGCTTCGGTGATAGTGGCGGTCCATTGCTTCGTTCAGTTACGGATTTCAATGGTCAAATCTATTGGCAACAAGTGGGCATCATGTCGGGAACTGTCGATTGTGGTCATAAAACAAACTTCTCCGATGTTTATACATCAGTTAGCTATTATAATCGATGGATATTGGAGAAAATAAATGCACAATCTTCTTGATTTGAGAAAAAAAAATGAATACGCATACGTATATTTATCCATGAAACAAAACAACAACAACAAATAAAAGAACGAGGAAAAAAAAAGAGAAACAAATCTTAAATTTCTGAGATACCCCATTTGCCAGCTACTTGCTTAAATTTTTGACTAATCTGTTCTTTCATAAGATTGAAACACATCGCAATAAGTACGAGACCAAGTAGAATATACAAAGCTGCTGAAATTAGTTTCTCTTTCGCTGCTGTTACTGTTAAAGCTGAACCAGGAACAAAATCGCCGAAACCAATTGTTGTCAATGTAATAAAACAAAAATAGAATGAATTTAAAAAGCCCCATTTCTCCCAAATATTAAATAAAATCGCGCCTAATGTTAAATAAAGTGGAAGGACAAAAACGGTGACAAGTAATGGTACGCTTGCTTGTTCTTCTTCGTAGAATTCGTCATCATCTTCAGCATCTAAATGTCGAGGAAAATCGGATGTTGTTTTAGTTGCACTTAGTTCTTGATCAGGTTTCCATGTGACTGTTGGTAAAGATGTTATGTGATGTTTTATTGTTGATTCTTCGTAATCTGGTGGCGGAGATAATGAACGTATGGGTTCATTGAAACTTTGTGATTTTCGTGAAAGTGTTTGATTTGTTTTTAATATTGATTCCGTTGGTTTTTGTTCGAATGAATTGTTTTTCGTTGTTTCTTCGTCATTTGTCGATTGTTTTTTTAATTTACGAGTAAAAAATCGTCGTCGAGATGTTTTTGCTGTATCATTTTCACCGTTGACAGTCGACGATTCAAGTTCATTCGAAGATTTTACTTCCGATTTACGATTATGTGTTGATTCTGATTTTGAACGTTTTAAATTTTTTGTTGATGATTTTTTTACTTCAACATTCGGTACTTCCAGCGTAATATTAACATCATTTGCATGTGACTTGTCGATCAATTGTTCGTTGATTGAATTTTCTAGATTACTTGTTAATTTATTTGTTTCATTGATATAGAATTGTATTGGACTAAGGTCTTCCGATCGTGGATATTGTTGTGTTTCGGTTCGATTTGATGAAATGGATTCATCGATATCTTGGACGGACGTTTGTCGAAGAAGTGCATTGATACGAACGAGTGCATCTTTCGATCGTTCGCTCGTTGTACTTGCCGACGAGATCGATGAACGTGCTCGTGGCGGAAGACTTGTTGATACGCCTGTTAACATATTCAAACGCATATCAGCTGGTAATTGTTTCGTTTCTTGTGTTGTTGAACTTTTCGTTGATTCAAGCATTGGTTTTTCTTCGATTGGTTCTTGTTTATTGGTTGTTGGAGGTTTTTCATCAATATGAATAATTGTTTGATCGAATTTTGGTTTCGATTTTAAACTAACACGTTTCTTTTTATTTTTCCAACGACAACAGAAAATTGCCTTGATTCGACTGAATACAAATGCAAACAATCGTGCCATTGTCGAGCCAATATTAGCTACGAAAAGCATCATCAATGGTACGCCGAATGCACTGTAAAGTATGGTCGCAATTTTGCCTGGTATTGTCTTTGTTGTTATATGTCCGTAGCCAATTGTTGATACCAATGTAACAGCATAGAGTATGGCACCGAAATAGTTCCAATCGGCCTCAGCATCTGGTCGTGTTCGTCCATCGAAACCTCGTTGTACTTGTGTTTTAACTGTTTGTTCGAATTTTTCTAATTCATTCGTTGCATACAACGTAAAATTACCCTTCTTATCTTGATATGGATACGAATTCACACGTAAAATTTCATCCCAAAGTTTATAAAGTGTTGCATTCAATTCATGATTCATTGACCGACGCATATTCTGTTCATTGTCAGCTTCAAGTGCTTGAAAAAGCCCTCCACCTAATGCAACATAACCGATCATAACAAAAAATAGGCCAATACGAGAGAACATAAATGCAGTAAATTTCTTGCAACATGATAGACAATTTTCCTTTGTACATATGCGTTGGTCAGCCTTTGACACACCTTCTTTCGGCTGACGACGGCGCATACTAAATAGAGAAGAAGAAAAGCATTGATATCGAGAAAACAAAGATTTTGTAAAATCGATGAAATTTTGTTTTTATACTTCGGTTTTCTGGTTGCCGTCGTTGGCGATCGATAGACAAACAAAACTTGATCTTTTCGCATGTTTTTCGTTTTGATTTAATCATTAGATAGAAACTCAACGCATAATTCTCCTAGAACGCATGCAGATGGATACAATCGAATATCTTATTTGGATATAGGAAAAGAGCAAGAGAGAGAGCGAGAAAGGAAGAAGATCGGTGTCTTCAAGTCCAATCAATACACCAGCAAAACGAGGAGAAAAAAAAGAATCTCGCTTTGTTGTTGTTGTTATTATTATTATTGCTCGTTCGATCGATATTCGCGGATGAGAACGTATGTATGTTTGTAGAATCTCATACGTCATCGAACAAATACAAGGAGAAACAGATAACGACTCTATTGTGAAAACGTCCGTTCGAGCCTAACGTAAATCATCATCATCTGGTGTATCGAGGGTGACTAATAATATATCGAAAGGAAAGAAGAGAAAATCTATGGATTTCTCGTAGTTTTATTCACTGTAACCAAGAGTTTTGTTCTGTATACGTTAGTAACGTACTTAAACAGTGATTTTCGACGTTTCTTTTCAGTTGGTACGGATGTAATCATAGTTGAGAGGTGTTGAGAATTTGTTTCATTGTTGATTGATGTTGTCGGTTTATCTTTGAAACTATTTTGTCGAACGATAATTACTCGACGAGATGATGATGAATCAACTCGATGTAAATACGTTGTTTCCATTGTATGTATGCAAGATATTCAATAAAATGATGATAGACAACTGATGATGATGGATGTGTTAGAAATAGTTGTTGTAGTAGTTCATCAGAAGGGGAAAAAAAATTTTCTTTTTTCTTTTCGAAAAGAATATATTGAATTAATCATATTTCGATGAGAAACGGAAGGATAGAAGAAAAGAAAATATGCATCTGAATACCCAGTAGATTGCTCGTATCGAACGAGAAATCATTAATTGAATTAATATTAATCGAGAAAAACTCGATGTGTAAAGGTCATCTATTACGAAATGAAATTATTCGAATTAATTCGAGCAGCTGTTTGGTTCGATTAAAGAAAGCAGAAAACAGAAAATGAGAAAACCAACGATATTTTCCTTTAAAATATGTCGAAGTAATTAATTGTGTTCATTCAAGCGATGATCAACGTGTCATCATTAATAAGACTTTGTATTTCATGGTAATGATAAAAAAAAATTTTTTCGACATCAAGCTAACTTGAAACACAATCGACATGACATTGTTTCATGTCTCATTTAGATTATGTCGATAACAAGGACAAGAAATATGTTAGTTTTCATATGAGATAATGATCACTATTCGGCAGGAGACAGGAATCGAGTTTCTCTTCTTCTTCTTCTTCCTTTTTTTGTTGGTACAATATTCATCTCAATGTATTTAAAGATAATGAAAAATGTCAATGACCTTTAATGTAAAGATCAATATCGATCGGAAATCTAAATGGTAAATAGAGGGGAAACAAAATCTTCAAATATTGATAATAATGTTTATATTCTAAATAGGCCTATCAATTAACTAATAGTCAATATTGAGCAAATAAGTTAATAGTCGTCGTTTCTTTTTTCTGTTTAATTAAAGAAATTAATTGAATTTTCATGAGACTTACTTCGATTGTTTTGTCATCAATCAAAGACACACACGCACAAGTGTTTTTTCCTACATACGCAACGAACAAAAATGTTTTGTATAACCGTCCATTTATGTTTGCCTTGTATTCCTAATCTCGATTGGTTCGGCTAGCTCATCATCGACCTCATTACATTGATAGATTGGAAGCCTGTAATTTCTTTTCTCTCTCTCTCTCTCTCTCTCTCTCTTTGTCTTTTGTTCTAATAACGAAGAATGTAGACATAATTACGAATAGTAAAAAACGATTTCTGCCTTTTCTTTGCACATTATCATCTGTAATTTATTATTAAAACAAGAACACAAAAATTCTTACCTATTATTTGTATTTGTTGCATGATGACTGTGTAATGGCAGAAGAAGTACTCGACTAAGACGTCGAACCACTGCATATCGACTTGCATTCATTAATAAATCAATCTGTATGTTTTTTTATCGAATTGTTTGAGATGATTGCATTGAAGTTTTCTTTCAAAAGAAAAAGACTTACGGTAATAATGTTTTATGTTTTGTTTTCCTTTACTATCGGTTATATGAGCTTGGCACTCTCAATGCTCGTTCGCTCGTCATCGAACAACCGATCAATTAATGTCGTCGATCGTATTTGTCTATGACGATATACATACATATATATATATATAGGACTATTATTCCTATAATATTGGGAAAGGAAGGTGCTTGAGTAATACAAACGATAGATGCTGATGATGACGACGGAGAAAAGAAAAATCATATCGCATTCTTTTATTTGTTCTCTCTTGTGTATGTTTTTTTTATTAGTAAAGAGAAAAAAAGATGATGGATAACTCGATATTCTGATCAAAAGATCATTATTGGAAATAAAAAACTACAGACACATTTTTTATGTGAGTGTGTATTGTTGTTGTTGTTGTTGTTGTTGTTTTTGACATACATGAAAAATATTAACAATTTCTATACATGGATATATAATATAAATAAGAGGAAAATATTTTATTGAACCGGAGAGTGAAAGACTTAGGATGTATTTTCTTTTTGAATTAATTGACGACCGTTTCTTCTTGAGAATTATTCGTTGGTGTCGTACTTCGATTTGATGAAGTTTGATTACTAAAAGAGAAAACAATGATTTTGGAATAGATTTTTTGTTTTGGATTTACATTCGATTTTTGGTTCGTTGACATTTTGGACATTGATAGTTGCTATGTTCATGACATTGAAAATGATAACATGATTGACAATCTAATAGAGAGAGAATGAAAATGATTTGCTTGGAATCAAAACAGAAAAACAACGAACTTTGACAAACACTCGTTGAATCTAATTCAAATGGAAATATAATCTCTTTTTCATCATTACATATTCCACAAATATGTCCTTTAGCATAGCACAATGGACATTGATAAACATGTCCACGAAGATTACTAATTATTGGCTCGAGCACCTTAATTAAATCACTTGATTTTATCTGAATAAATTAAAAAAAAGAAAAGTATTTTGATTGTCAAATTTTCAGAAATATGTATTTACTTTGAATAGATCATGCAGAGAATAGATTTGAGGATTTGTGTACATATATGTCGATAGTTTCTGTAGCATTTGTTGATAACTAAATTCATTTGAATGAGAAAAAAACGAAGAAAAAGAAAAAGAAAACTCTTCGTACTCTTTTTCAGCAGCAAATCGACATGTTAAAATATAATGTCGAATGTAGTATAAAATCCATCGATATTCATTGACAATTCTTAATGGTTTGACTTTGTCGAATAATTTTGGATTGAGATCATTGAGATTAAATGATGGCTCATTATAGATTCGATTGAGATAATCATAGGCAAAGTTTGATACACTATGTTTACATGAGAAATCCCATTTTGTAATTATATAAGATGGTAGATATGATCTTTTATCCGAATGACAACTTCGACAGAAATATTTTCCTTTTAAAAGAGAAATTTTTATTTTTATTTGTTTCGGAAAATCCAAATGATTTCTACCCGTATATTCACAATAACGAAAACGACTTGCATAGATCTTCTCGACATGTCGACCACAGCCAGCACAAAGATATTTTTGTGCTTTTAATTGTACATCACGACTTGAAATAAATTAGACATTAGTGCTTTTTTAATTAATAAACAAGTTAAGTCTGATTACCTTGTCGATTGATGAATATGAAAGATGAGTTGTTCACGAGGTGGAGCCCAATTATTATTTCCTCGACATAGAATCTTTGATCATAAAATTGAGCACAAAAAAATAAAATCTAATTATTTTTTTCGGTCTTACGCGTTGACCGTCATCATTCGACATATAATCTTCACTCGGATCGATGAATATTCCTTCGGGTAAAGGTAAACATTGCTGAGGAATATCTTCATCATGTGGAATCATCCAGAAAAGTTCAGGACCTGTCGGAACTTTGTAGTTTTTGTATGTTTCCAATAGTGTCAAAGCTAAAGATAAATCAAGTTTAGAATTTGAACGAACGAGAATTTTATTTACCAATGGCTTCAGCAGAAGATTCTTGGAGACTGAAAAAATATTCATGATTTGATTGTAGAAAAGAATTTCAAAGAGAAAAAATGTCTAAATACTTCAGACTTAAGATCGAACTTCGAGCAGACCAATCAAATGTATTTGGTGCTTCATCTAGATAAAATCTCAGTTAATTATTTGTTTTTGCTAATCTTTCAAATATTCTTCTACTTGATTCTGTCGTTGATTCCAACAGTTCCGTTTGTGATGTTTCCAGATTATTTTCATTCTACAAACAAAAAACAGTCTTAGATTTAATTTGACTTGACATTCTTCAACAAACTTTTTCTGAGATTAATTTTGAATTACAAGGTATATATTGTTGACTTGGTGGCGATGAACTACCGCTCGATGAGGACATGTGCATTGTTTCACATGGTGATAACATGCTGGCTACGGAGGATGACCATGAATGATTGAGATATTTCGAATATTGTTGAGTAAATTTAATCTGTTCAAAAGCGGAGATGATCGCTTCGCTGAAGTAAAAATGTGCATTTTCCTTAACGAAAAAGAGTCGAATAGATTTTAGAATTTTTCTTTTTGTTTTTACTTTTTCAACATCGGTTCGAGTTTGCAGATCACATCCACGGATATAATTATCCAGTGTTTGGCCTTTTCGAGGCCAGAAAAGAGATGAGTGAGGTAAACGAGTAGCTACGAAATAGAAAACAAAACAATTAAGTAAAGCAATCAACAGAAGAACTACTCTGCAATTTATTTTAATGGACTCGCGTTTTTTTTAGTTCTCAGTAGGCGTTATAGTTTAAAGCTAATTTTATCTTTAGTCATTCTTCAAAAAAGCTCGAAGTTCATATGATGTAAATCATTATCATCAATTAAGATTTAGTCTTGCAGAATATCATGGTAGATATTCGTGAGGTATGCAGCACACGATTTTATCTTTGATCTTATCAAACAGAAAATAGTATTGCGTTTTTTGATTATCGAATCTTGTAAGAGGAAATAAGGCGGAGAGGAAAAAGAGGAAAAGCTGATTTTCTTGTTTGTCATTCGAGGTTGTTAGTTGTCAAGTGAAGTAGGTTAAAAATTTTAACTCAAGTAAGAAATAACAAAAACAAAAATGTGTTACAAAGCATTTACTTCGAGTTGACTGATCCGTTGGTGAAGTTGAAGTCGTTGATAGATAACTTTCATCCTGATTTGATATAGGTGATAAACGATTTTCGTATAAAGTTTTTTCATCATTTTCATTGACTAATGTTATTTGACTTGAGATTGATTCCCGATTATTAGTATGAGTATTAGTTTCTGAGTTAATTATCGATGATTTAGTACCATCGATATGATCTCCACGAGAATCATAACTTGATGCATACGAACTGCATTCATCCGTTTGTAAATACGAAATATTTGGAATTGTTTTATCAGTTTCAATCAAGTATGACGTAGGCGTAGGAGATAGAACACGATGAGGATGTGGATTTAATGAATCTTTCAGATTAGGAAACAATGGATCGCTATGTATTCGACGATGAAGCAGACGTTGTTGAAGAAGAGAATCGTCTATGAGGAAAAAAAGAAAGGAAATATATCGATTAAAATTAATCGAGAGATTATTCTATTACGAAGTTTTTCATCGGCTTGTTGTTGCTCATTTGAAGAAAATCCGACAATACACTAAACAATTAAGAGTTGTTTTTTTTGGTGAATCAAATTGCCGTCGTCTTTTTTTTTCTATTACCAATTTCGGATTAATATCGATTAGCAATGATGAATCATTAGTTTCCACAGTTCGTATGCAAACAACAAATGCTTGATAAAATACTTGAATTCGTAAAAACGCAGTAGCTAGAATAGATAGAGATCGTTTTTTTTTGTTTAATTTCTTTTTTAATATCGTTTCATTATATTATTTATGATAGTACCCATTAACTGCTGTCTTTTTTTTTCTTTACATGCCTGGATAAACATTTCGAGAATATTCTCTTCACTTAACTAGCGTAAGTATTTCTCGAAAATATTATTATTATGATTATTTCAAGAAGAAAGTCGAGCGTTCTTTAATTCTCAACCACCCTCGCATGTTTTTTTTAATTTTGTTTGTCGAATTTTATATCGGAAAAAAAACTAATATTCACTTGGCAAACAGGAAAACGCGTTCGGTAAACTTCGAAATTCGATTCCTTAACTTTCTGATAGATCTCCCACTCATTGAGCTTATCCATCAGCAAAACTAATTCATCTTAGTAGCACGTTTGACCTTTAATTAAATTAGAAAAGAAATCAGAGTAGAGCACTTCATTTTTTTTCTCCTCTTATTCTTCCTACTACTATATAATCCTGCCTGGTTGCTTTTTAATAAGCATTAAAAAAAATAAAGAAGAAACGATAAAAAACACTAAGATTCTAGTACTTTCTAATTGTTTTAGAAAATATTAAAGCCGACTTGAGAAAAATAAACTACAACATTAAAATATCATTTACAAGAGCAATCCATGTTTTTATTTCATTCAACACGAACGACGAACCAAATCTGTACATCGTTTAATCGCGTTGTTTTACTTCTTCTATTGGTTCTATTTATCTTCTGCTGTACAGTACCAAGATTAACAAATGCTTATCCGATGTCAACGCAATTCAATAATCATCGAGAAAATTTTCAACAAATCAATGATGAAAATAGCTTACAACGAAATCAACGTGGCACTGGTTATCATATAGTTCGTCATGGTGATTTTCTCCTTTTAGTTCCTGATTCTAAACATCATTTTACGAAAAATATACGACTCTATATTGGCCGTTGACATTCGAACGAACGAAAGAGAGAGAGAGCGAGGAGAAGAAAAAACAAATACACAGAATAATAAATGCCAACGGTATCTCTCGATTTTCTTTTTTTTTCTTTTAATTACGTATATGTTAATAATATCAAGCAACTAAACGAAATAATACGGATTTCTTTTTGTTTTTGAAATTTATATTTGTCTGTTTTTTATTCGAGAAATAAGAAAAAAAATCCAACAGCAGAGAATAAATACGTATATTATAACAATATTCAATATAAACTAAGAAAAACTTACGTGTATAATATTGTTCAAGTAAATCATTGTTATTTGTAAAGCATAAAATCTGTTGAGATAAACATTGACTGAGAACAGATTGATCTATCCATTGTTCAACAGACAAACGTATATTGTCTTTATGATAGATTTCTTGTAATAAATGTATGTAACGTTGGGAATTGGCATTTAAACGAACAATTATCTGCCATAATTGTTCGTAGATATCGTTTGATTTCTGAAATGAAAACTGTCAAAAATAATTGAATAATTTGTATTTTTAAATCAACCTGTCGTAGACCATGAGTTAAGATGGCTAGAATAGCTAATCGAAGTCGTTCGATAGCACCATATTGTGTTGTAAGAGAATGAATAGGAAAATTTAATAATAATTCAACAGTTGATTTTAAATTTGATAAAAGTGTATTCACAGATATTACTCTAGATTGATATTTTTCTTTATTCATAAAAATATTTACTTATTTTATTTTACTTACGATTTATTCATTTGTTTATCTATATTTCTACAAATCGACTAGTTTGATTTATTTTTTTCAAAAATCTATCTATTCATACACACACGCATGCAAAAGAGAAAATAAACATCATGTGTATTGGTCCAGATTTTACCGATAGGTGAATCGTTTCAACCAATCAATGTGTAGAGGAACACGAGCACAGATATTGTCTGTCAAAACATTTTATTGGAATAATCTTTTCTTGTTTTCAATAGTCAGATGAGCCGTAGCGAATAATTTGTAATATGTGTCATAATTTCGTCATTTGGGTTTTTTTTATTTTAGATGTAAAAAGAGTTTTCGAACAGCATCCGAAATCCTCCTTTTTTTTTCTTCTTTTCCATCCGTCCCTTCTTCTTTTTTTGCAAACAAATACAAAAACAAAACAAAAACGCTAAAACATGTCACCCGATCAACATCAACAAATACCGGCTAAAGTTCTCGATGATCTATGCAGGTGATTTGAAATTCTGTTTTTCTATTTCATTCATTCATTCGTTCATTCATATTTCTAATCGTAGCCGATTTATTATCAATATTCCCGCCGAACAACGTGAAGATCTTGTTCGTGTTTTATTCGCTGTCGAATTAGCTCACTGGTTTTTTATTGATTTCTATTGTGAAGATTACAATGATTTGCATGTGTGTAATATCCGAGAGTTCGCCCAACAAAGTAAATTTTCAAAAGAAGAACGAAAATGTTTTTTTTTCATTTTTGTAATTTGTTTTTTCATGATCAGTTTTTCGACATTGCCCTTTTCTACGTGATTACGTCCACAATCTTGACACAATACTTTCACGTTGGCGTGGATATAAATTAAGCGTGCCCACTTATGGTGCCGTACTAATCGACCCAACTTATGAACATATTTTACTCGTACGAGGTTTTTATAATCGAGAAAGTTGGGGCTTTCCAAAAGGCAAAGTACAAGAAAATGAAAGTCCATTGAAGTGTGCTATACGAGAAGTAAACATCGATGTTTTTTGTTTGAAGAAAAATTCATGAATTGATATGTGATTAGGTTATGGAAGAAGTTGGTTTTGATATGAAGGATCGTGCTTATGATGATCAATATCTCGAACGCGATCTCAATGGTCAGTTAATTCGTCTGTATATTGTCAAACAAGTGCCACTTGATACGAAATTTGCGCCCAAAACGAAAAATGAAATCAAAGTAATTTCATCGTTAAACTTAGAAAAACAGAGCAAAGACTAAACTTCTTTTCGTTGATCAGGAAATGCGTTGGTTTCGTATTGCTGATTTGCCATGTCATAGACGAGATACAACTCCTCAAGTTACCTTAGGTCTTAATCCCAAAGCATTTTTCATGGTCATACCATTTATAAAGTAAGAACGGGGAAAAATTAATAAATTTTCGATTGAAAAATGAATTCTTATTCAGAGATTTACGTCGTTGGATAAATCAAGAACGCGGCATAAATTCTTCATCGAACGGTGATTCAGATAATGCAAATGAATATATCAAACGACGTGAACACGGCCATTTACATCACCACCATTATCCATCTCAACAACAACAACAACAACAACAACAACAACAACAACGTCGTCGTACGGCCGCATATCACACCGGTTCATCGACTCATACACGGCAACCAACAATCCTACAAAAATTATTCGGTGTCGATCATCAAACATCTTCATTTAGTAAATTAAAATCGAGTTCTTTCGTATTTTTTTTTATTGTTACATTTCTAGTTCGTGATCATACATCTAATTATAATCAAGGAAAAAATTCAAGTAAAATTATTGCCAATTTAACAACGGTTAATCATTCGCCCGATGAACAACAAACAAATCTCTCACCACAAAAACTGCAAACACAATTGAGTGTTCAAGATACTATTCAACGACATTTTTGTCAAATATTAAAAAATGATTCTCTAACCGTGACAGATAATACAACATTGACTGAAACGATTCTTATGAGAGAAAATAGTTCGTCGAATCCTCCGATTCTCAGTAGGTTAATCAAGAGAAATCAAAAACAAATACGAATTTTTCAATTACTAGATACGACTCAATTAACTCCGCCGATGTCGAACGATGATGAAAATAAACGACCGACAAGCAATAAAACTCGTTCGAATTTAAACGAACAAAACGACAAGAAATCGTCGAATACAAATCAAGTTCAATATCGAATACTACAACGTGGTCAGCCCGATGAATCGACATCGAACACGAAAAAATCTCAATTACCAACAGAAATCAATCGAATAGAAAATAGTACCAATGGTAAATCTCAACGTAATCGACGTAAGTTTTTCTTTTTCTTTGGTTTTTCTCATCGGAAATATGTTTTCAATAGGACGGTCAGATCGACGTTTAAATAATGATACTGCTAATAAACAACAACAACAACAACAACCGTTTTCAAATCTGACAAATAATAACGGTACGAATCATCAAGCATTTCGGTATGGCGGACCGCGTTGTTGGACAAAATTTCGTTTGAATCGTTCCGAAGTCTTTCGTTGTCTTCGAGAATAATCGAAGTTTCTTCGTTGGATTATTATTGTATATACTCTCTATCTACGTATCTGTGTGCGTGTGTGTGTGTGTATGTATATCGAATGATGCTGTTTCTATACGCAACATATTCTCTACTCGATGTATTTATCTGTATGTTCTTCTTTGTGTTTGTTGTATTTATGAATGATCAATTTTCGTTACATTCCCGTTCTGTCAGTTGTTTTTCCTTCTTCTTGTCTTCCGACAACCGGTTTTGATATATGTTTTCGTTCGAACGAATTCAATAGAAAAAACCCGTGTCTCAACATTATTTTTTCTCTTTCATGTGCCAAACTTGATGGTATTGCTCGAGTTTCATTGTGTTCTCTCATTTTGCATTTAGTTGTTTTTTCTTCTTTTCTCATTGCTCATTGTGCTATTGTTCAGAAAAAAAAACGAAACGTCAAACAAACAATAATATTGTTGTCAGTTCTTCTTTTTTTTTTGTTCTTCATCTAGCACAAGCAACAGTTTCTCTCTGTCTCTTTTGTTGTTATTGTAGTTGGTTCTATATTAATCTCATCTTTATTCAGACAAATATGATGAGATCAGTTGATTTTTCTCGTTAGTTGTCTATTTGCTTTTGTTTGATTATCTTGAACATTTACGTCTTTTCTTTCGTTCAACGTGCTCGATAATTGTATCTCAGTCTTTTGTGCACGCAAACGAATGTGATATGCATACATTTGGGGTTCTTTTTGTTTTATTGTGTATGTGTGATCATCAATTCTGTTTTTTGACATATGGAACGATACTTGAACAAAATGTCTATGTCTGTGTGTGTGACTCGTCTTGACAAGTAGTCTTTGTGCGTATACATATTATCAAAAAGAAAATAAACGAACCATCAAGAGAATCTATCTTTAACTGAATTCACTTTTGTGTTCAATGCCATTTAAGATGAGTACTGTTGACAAGAGAATTGAAAAGAATCTAATTGCATCATGTATATAGAAATAACGATCGAGGTTTGACGATGACAAATTCGTGTCTGTTTTGTTTTTAAAGTCGTAATTATCAAATAAGAAGAAACAGAATAAGCAAATAGAAAAGAAAAAAAGAGAATTTCTTCCGACATATCCTTAATTTATTTCTTCATTTTGGTTAACAACAGTTTCCTTTTTTTTTCCTCCTCCTTCTACTTCCACATATGTTCGTATCTCACTCGACCCGATGTCATTCACATCCAGAACACGCAGATTCGCTTTTTTTCTTCTTCTTCCTCTTCTTTTTCTTTTTCTCCTCCAGAAACAGAACTGAAATGGCGTTTGTTTCTGAACAACTAACACACTCGGTAAGGGACTAGAAAACGAGAAAGAGAGAAAGATTGAAGTTTTCTCAGAACGAGAATCGAGAGAGAGAGAGAAAAAGAAAGGAAAAAACTCTGTAATACTTAATGACAGCAAGGCAAACGCATCATTCATTTAACGAATGATTTTCGGCAAAGACAACTTCAACTGATCTACTCATGGATGAACAATCGAAAGTATTTGCTGATTCTCATCATCGATTTATTCGAATGTTTGTCGATAAATTAAATGACGATAGTGAACAATCAACCAATCGACATACAAGTATGTAGAACAATAGACGAGAAAACCAAAAAAAAAAGAAGAAGAAAACTTCAAGCATTCCTATTTATCATGGGATTTGTTTTCCGAATCCTATCAAGATTTTTTAATGATCGTTTTTTTCTTCTTCTTTGTTTCTGTTTGTCATTTTAATATATTTTCCGCCTCGGCTTCTTCTCTGTCAATATAAATATATGTATATCATTTATTTTCGTATTTTAGCTAATTCATTTCCATATGCAATGATTCTAACTATTCTCTGTTCACTTGTTTTTGCATTTGTAATCATTGGTTTGGCTATTAATCGTTATTATATCTATTACAAACGACGACAAAATCAATCGAAAGATACATCCTATAGTGTATCGAGATATTGGCGTCGACAATATCCATCGACATCATTCGATAGTTTGAATTTATCACCGCCATCATCATCAACAATAACCACACCTAATAACAGTAGCAATAATGAATCAACAAGAATCCTAAAAAATTCATTTTCATGGCCAGCAACGACACTTCTTCAACAGAAAAAAGTCAATTCTGATGATAAACACGAATGTTCATCGACAATTTCATCATCGTCATTGTCACATTCGTCAACAATGGATCATCTCTATCCATCAGCATCATTAACATTTTCTCTTCGTTTTGATCAACAAACAGATTCATTATTTGTGCGAATATTAAATGCACAAAATCTCTATATCCCACGACGAAATTCGTCTAATTCATTAATTGATTCCTATGTTCGTATTGAACTTCTGTCCCAAGATACAGTTAATTTCTCTCAAGGTAAACGTCATTTTAAATTAAAATACTCATTAATAAGCTCATTGCATTTTTTAAAGAACCTATTCAATCTATGCGTACTCACATAATTAAAAAAAATTCTCATCCAAACTATGATGAATTATTTCAATTTTCTAATCTTCATCAACATTCGCCGAATCTTACATTGCTTTTTACAATTTTAACTTATGATACATTTACACGCGATGAGATACTCGGTCAAATTCCATTTCCTATTCAATTACCTGAGTATAATAAATCAACTGAGATTACACATACAAAAGATATAACAACACGATATAAACAGGTAAATAGTGAATATTATTGACTTAGACGAAGAAAAACAGGGAAAAAAACATGAACATTTGGCTGTTAAATAATAATAAAAAAATATTTTTTTCTTCTCTAGCTTTCAACACAGGATCTAGGACAGATGTTGATCTCCTTATGCTATCAACCAATGGACAAAACAATAACATTAATTATTTTAAAAGCTTCCAATCTCCCCCGCATAAATACCACGCGTTTAATTAGTAAGAAACTAAAATCAATTAAGGTGATATTTGTTTTTTTTTTCTTTGAAATTCTATTTCTAGATCCATATTTTAAAATCTATATGTTTTATAAAGGACAACGAATACTTAAAAAACGAAGTACAATCAAACGAACAACACAATGTCCTGTTTATAATGAATGTTTTACGTTTTCAATACCTGATAATGATCTTGAACATGTCTATTTTGATATAATTCTATTCGATTATGATCGTCATATGAAACATGAACCTGTAGGTACGATAAGAATTGGTCAGAATTCCAATGACAATCTTCAACATTGGAATGATGTATGTTGTCGACAAATAACGAAACAAATTGCTCAGTGGTATCAATTGAAAGTATTCAATCAATTCGATTAATAATCAATAGATGTCAAAGGAAACAAATGTTTTTTTTCTTCTTCTTCTTCTTTATTTATGTCACATATAGAGATCTCTGAGAATCTAAATATGATTATCAAATATTCGATTTGTAATTATTTGTTGTTGTCTGTATCGTCGGATTATTTAATAAATAAGAATAAAAACCAAATTTCCTTGAGCTAAACAAGATTATTATTATTATTATGTTCGAAAATCTTCTTTTTTTTCTATAGAAACGAAAAAGAATAAAAACCTAATTTAGAAATTTTGTTAAAACGGAAGGATTTTTTGATTCTATCCGGTATGATAATGTTACACAAGATATTTGTATTCAGCAATGAATGCCATCGAATTTGATCGCATTTAAATTCTTATGTAATTCATGTATACGCATATGCGAAAGAAAACTAATGACTTGTACAGGTGTTTTAAGTGATTAATTTTCAAAAAGAATTTTATCAAATTGCATATTTCTCGTCTCTCTTTTTTTTTCTTCTCCTTTTATATTTGTTTGCAATTCGTTGTCAGCAACAGAAACATGGTCGTCATCGTTGTTGTTTTCTTTGTATTATCGGTATTATTATTATACGAAACGAAACGATTTCTTTACTCGTTTTTTTTCTCTTTTCTTCGAATGTGTACAACGTTTTTTTTTCTAATGTCGAAAAGAGAAAAAAAACGAAAGCAGAGATATCATTGATTGATTAATTTTGATTTATTAAATAAGTCAATGCCCTTGACCTCAACCTTTTTGTTTGGTGGTGCTGATCATCATAACCTTTTGTCTCATAAAATAAGAGAAGAGCAAACAATGAGGAATTGAACAATTAATATACATCTACATCTACATCTACAGACATAAATGTTAGAAATTCTTGTTTTGTTTTCGAACATATTTTTTTCTCGTATTGTCCTTCAAGTTTACTTGCGATTTTCACATTTTTTTCCTCGTCTCTTTGCATGATTTTCATATGTTGTGTGGGCAAAAGCGAGAGACAGACAGAGAAAGAGGGAGAAGAAAGATTTTGTGTTGTGTAGGGTATGTCTACTGTCGTCTATTTGCACAATTGCGTTTACTCGTTCTTATATGCACTGTGTTCATATTCGTTTTTTTTTCTTTATCGTTGAAAAAAAAAAGAAGAAAAAAAATCGAGAAAGAAAGCGAGGAAAAAAAGACATATAGAATATATATTTGTTGATTTTTTATTCCTTTTTCTTCTTCGTCTTCTTCTTCTTCTTCTTCATCTTTTTTTTAAATATACGTTTTTCTCTTTGTTCTCGTCAGTTTTTTTTTCTCGTTTTGATAGGAAAAAGAAACACAACACACAAGACAGAAAAAATAGACTCAATGTGTGATATCAATAGAAGACTATCACATTCTAGTTCTCTCAATGAAGATAGGAAAAAAAAGGATGACGATTTATTTATTTGTTTACGAATGGAGAACAACGAACGTCGAGTTCTTAATGACGTTCTCTGCGAAAGAGAATAAGACACAGATGAAAAATAGAATATGCTTGACTCGCCGCCATAGTCTATGTCTTGTTCGGGAAGGTTAGTTAAAGCACAAAATGTATAGTTCTTTATCGTTTAGTGCGTGTATGTGTGCATGTGTCGACGTCTCTTTTTCCTTCTTCTTTCTTTTTTTTTCTTCGTTGCTTTAATAAATGACGGTTGGATTCGTTTGTTCGCATCGACAACATCATCAACATACATATGAGTATGTATATATATACATCTATACATTTTTCGAACTGAGCTAGACAAAATCTGAGCATTGAACTATTTCATTAGTTTTATTCGTTCGCGTTTTTTTCTCTCTTCTCTTTCCTTCGAACTTGTACATATTATTTGTCATTAATATATTCATCAAACCCGGCAATATGCGTATATATATATATCAGTTATTCTATAAGGAGATGATCGATTAGTTGACAATGAAGAGAAAAAGGTCCGAGACGCAGCTTTTCTTTTTTCGTTTTCAATAGTCATCAATTCGATATTCGATTACATAAGACAACTGACTAGAAGATTCTGTAATACACTAAATAACAAACGTTGACGATAAAACATTAACCCTTGCCATCAACAACACAAAAAAGAGAGTCAGAAGAATGGAAAAAAAGTCGGAATATAAGGGTAAGTTATGTTCGTCGAGCAAAAAAAAGAAAACGAGAGTGTGTAGACACATCATAGCGATGAATAACCCTTTTCCGCCACGTCCAATACTGCCGGTAAACAAAACATGCACAGAATGGAATTGCTGCACGGTGACGATGAATGTTCTGTTCCTCACACCTGTCTCTTCGTCAATTGTTAGTTTTCTTTTTCTTTTTCATTCGATGTTCGTATTATGTTATTGTTATTATTGCTGTTGTTCTTTTCTTCTTCTTCGTTCTCCTTCTCTCTCTTTCTTGCTCCCCATTTTTTTTTATTTCTTAAGTTATTCGATAAGTTGAATGTGTATTCATTGGGCGCATGTTAGTTAATTTCAAATGGTTTCTTTTGTAAGAAACGGCTTGTTCAAATTATTTCGACATATGTAAATAATAAAAAAAAAAAAAGAACACAACAGAAAACGACGATTCGTATTTTCAAATTATTTCAGATACTAATCAAAAAGTTTTCGAAACTATTTCACGAATGATGATATCAGACACTCGACATAAACGTAAATCATCATTAGAAGACAAACATTTGTCAACAACGACGAATCACAATTCAATATCATCATTAACCAAACGTTTTCGTGCTACAAACGATGACGGGTAAGTGTGTTAAAAATCGGCATATGACAAGCTAAAAATATCGCACTCGTATTTGCCCGCTGACTTATTCGTTCGTTCAATCTTCATCCTACATTTTTCTTTCTTATTCTCCTGTCTGTGTTTTTTTTTCCTATCCAAATATAATGATTGTCGTGGTAACGTTCAATTGGCCGTCACCATCGTCGACGTTAGTTGTATATGCAGTGGCGTTCCACCATCATCCACCATCGGATAGATATTTTTTCTATCCCCCTTCGTGTTCTTCTTCTTCGTATGTGTGTGTGTGTGTGTGTGTGTGTGCGTATGTGTTTTTTCTTTTCTCTCGTCCCACCTTCCGCCATTCAATGCTTCCGAACATTAAATCGAACCTCGATATTGTTGTTATTTCTTTGTTTTATGTTTTATAGAAAATTGAAATCGAATGAATCATTAAACAAAATGACAATTAGTAACGGCGAACAAAAATATCCTTTGATTGATTTCGATGAATCGAAATTACCACCGAATCTGTTAGCAGAATATCGGCATCTTCAACAAGAATTACAATGTCAAGAAGCATTATTAGTTCTCATGCAAAAATTGAAAACAAATCAAAAACTTATTTCACAAAACAATCATTCGAAACAACATTCATCGATGCCAACAACAGCAACGAAATTAAGTCAACAAACATCAGACAACAACAATAAAATACCGTTGACAGCCACGAAACAATCATTGAATAATAACAATTCAGTTCGTCCGAATCCAGTCAAACCACCACATCCAAATCAATATACTGTCAATCGTTCGAATCAACAATCGTCCAAGAATTCTCTTAATCTATCTCAGGCTACTCGTCAGTCAAATACAAATGCTCAGCCGACAGCTGCAACTCGTCTATCATCAACAATTCCACCAACGACAGCAACGAAAAATTCGTCGAATAATTCATCGAAATCGAACGGTGTTGCTGGCGAACAACATTTACTCAATGCTAAACTTGCATTACGCAAACAACTCGAACAGACATTATTACAAATACCAACGCCTAAACCATCGACATGTGATCTAACATTTATACCTGGTGTCAACGGTTGGTCAGAATTTCTCGCTTGTCTCGGTCTCGAACAAGCGTTGAATACATTCACTGATATTGTCATTCGTCGTACGAACGAAGAGATTTCGTTTACGACGCCGTACGTTTGTGCACAATGTGGTACTGATTGGTCAGTAACATGGCATGAAATGTCAACAACAGCAAATGAAATCAATTCCGATGAGAAAATTCTCTGTGATCGATGTTCGAAAACATCGCAGAAGAAATTACTTAAACAAGATCATTCGAATCGGTTACGACAAGCATTTATCAAAGCTTTACAACAAGAAAAAGAACTCGATGCTAAATTTCAATCATCATCGCCAACAACAACGCCGACATCAACGAATACAAATCCTAATCCGCCAACAGCAATCAAACAATCCTCATCATCAGCATCATTATCTCAGCAAGCTACGAAACATTCTCATCAATCAACAAAATCTTCATCAACTCATAAAACCAGTTCGAATCATCATCACCATCATCATCATCATAACAACAACAACAACCACCACCACCACAGCAGCAGCAGTAGTAGTAATAGTAAACATCATAACAATAACAACAACAACCATCATCACCGACAGCATAGTAGTAAAACAAGTTCATCGAAAAGTCACCATTTAAATTCAGCAACTATGCCAAATCTAGCGCAATTACCAGCTGAAACTTTAGTATCGACATTAGCTGCATTACAAACCAATGAACAATTGGAATTATTTCAAAAACATTTCCTATCGAATATGCTTCCATTTGCTGTCGCTAATCAAACAGCTGCATTGGCAGCTAAAACAACTCAACAACAGCAGCAGCAAGCCGCTGCACTCGCTGCTTCACTCATGCGACAACCGAATTATCCTGCTCAATATCTACTCGATATGATTCCGCAAGCAGCTAAACAACATCACCAACAACAACAAAAACATCATCGTCATTCGAAATGAAACAAATATTTCCCTTGAATTTTTTGTTTTGTCTCTTGTATAGTTCACTTTTGTTTCTCTCCTAGTTCTTGTTTATCATCACGTAAAGTCAGAGTCATTCGATGATAACAGAAGTTTCATACATATTCGTTTTGTCATTTGTTATATGTATTCTGTACGTCTGTTTGTCTGCGTGTGTGTGTGTTGCAATACGATTTTATCTTTGTTCAGACAGGAAAATGATCAACGTTTTTTTTTGATATGACTATCGAATATTATTTTCTTCTTGATGAGAAAGGTTACAATAGAGATAATGTTTGTTTTTCCTTTTTTTTCCTTCTTTGTATCTCTCAGTTTCCTTCTTCTTCTTTGAAATCTTACAATTTTGATCTCATTCGTGGCAGTGCCATGAGAATAGATTCTGTTTTCTTTTTTTTTCTTTGAAAAACAATTACTTATATGTGTTGTTGGCTTTTCTGCTTCTTCTTCTTCTTCTCATTTTTGAAATGAATTATATATAAATTGACTAAAAAAAGAGAAAGAATATTCTTTATGTCTTTTTAAAACAGACCTGTTTTCTTTGTCATTTTTCTTATTGACCAATAATAATAATATGAAAATATCTGCTTAATATTTTACTACATCAACTAAAACAACGGAGAGTTTACGTTCACAAACGTCATCTGTAGATGGAGCAAGAAAGAAAAGATCGGTTCTCAATGGTTACTAGTTTTTACCAACGAATGATTATATTGTCTGTGTTCTTCCTTTTTTTCTTCTTCGTCTTCTTTTTCTTCTTCTTATTATTATTCGAATAAGACTCACAATTGACAGAAGAACAGTAGAAGTGTTCATTCTTGATCATTTTTATTGAAAACTTAAACGAGAACTATGTCGTTTATCGAAGGCATTGGTGATGATTTTTTGTATGTTATCGGTTTTCTTGTTTTTATTGGTATCGTTTCGCTTGCATGGTTTTCAACACATGTTAACCAGTTACATTTTCCACCAACTTTATTTATTATTGAAAGACGTACACAACGGAGAAATGATAGTAAAAATACTCGAAATGCTTGATTTTCGAGAGAAAACATCGGAGAATTTGTTTATTTAGATGAAGAAATCGATCAAACAAGTTCAACACCATCCAATGAACAACAGACAGTTTCATCACCATCAGGAAATGAAACTCAAACAGAACATGAAACTGATAATGAGTATAGATACAAAAAAAAACTCGAGTTAATCTTGTGGAAATATTTAATTTCAATTTAGACTTAGTGAACCCGAAGAATTCCATTGTGAACAACCAACAGTAACACCTATTCAAGAACAAATACCATGTGAACATTTATCATCGGATGATAAAGATTCTGAATCAATACAAATTACAATTAAATTTCTCAATGAAACTCGGAAAGATATTGTTGCCAATCCCAATGATACAATATCCAAAGTTAAACAGTAATTAACTATTTCGTTCTTTTGTCTTGAAATCTCATTGATCCTTTAGATTACATTTTGCTGAAGATTTAGCCAATAATAAAATGGTTCGTTTTATCTATCAAGGTCGTGAATTACAAGATCGTGAAACTCTTCGAACGTATAACATTCGTGATCAAACAACAATTCATTGTCAAATAACAGCACGACGTATCGAACCATCGAATCAACAGAATGATCATCGAACATCATCGCATGCAACACATCGAAATCATAATACATTCGATGCTTCAGCACTAATCGATACATCACCGGTCAATATTTCATCGCAATTCGTTCTTTTACTATCACTCATACTCGGTTTTATTTGGTATTTACGTATCAAATATCGTGTTCTTTTCTCTCCTATATCAACAGTTATTCTAATTTTAATAACACTTTTATTTCTTATATTTACATGTGGCTCATTACTAACAGCACGTCGGTCAACATCAAATTCTCGTCCAACAACAATTACAGTAACACCTGTTCAACATGCACATCTTGATTAGTTTTCTTTTCTATCATTTGTTATTATGAAAAATATTCTGTATTTTCTCTTTTTTCGATGTATATTTTTTTTCTCTTTCGAATTAGATTTCAATAAATGTGTTTATGCCACGATCTGTCGATAAACAAGTAAAGAATTGATCTTTTCCTTCTTTTTTTAGATGAGTTTCTATTCGCATAATGATTCTTGTACAGAACTTCGAAATGTTCTTCATCGTTCACTTGCATCTCTTGGTTGTCCACATGTACCAAGTTTACCAACAACGACATTTCTCATGACAACAAATACCAATCTTAAAGTTCTTCTTTGGCTTCTCACTGAACTCGATTCAGAATTGACACAAAAACTTCAAACACTACGTTCAACAAATACAATTGCTATTCTTAAAGATTTCTTTTTCGAAACAGCCATGTTTCCACGTTCATTTATTCAACGTCTCGACGATATTTTTAATTCATCATCATTAATCGATATTCATCAACTATCGAATCTTCTCGCATTTCATATACATAAACCTATTATTGGTCATAATATTCAATTAGCTTTAATCGAATATCTCAGTGAATTAGTTGTATGTCAACGAAATCCACCGATGATTGTTCATCAAGATCTTTGGAGTAATCGTGATGTATTGAATATGTTCGAACAATTACCATTAGATGAAACCAATCTTTATATTGACTCTCGTATGCTCGATTATGCGGATAGTGATCAACAACAGACAAGTGGTGGCGGTGATGATGAACAAACAAGTGACGATTTAAAAGATGTCTTTGGACAAGTACGAAGCGAACTTCTAGCACAAAAAACAACGGATATGAATGAAACAGAATTCGAAACGGTATTTACGAATGAACAAATTCAAGAGATTGATAAACAATTACAAAATGCTTTACTTGATACGCATCAGTTTTTCAAACGCTTAGAAACTGGTTTGTTTGTTTATTTTCGTGTCTATTTGTTTAATATTTTCGTGCATTTAGGTACACCGAATTTATCTCTTTCGACGTCAGATCATCAAACCAATTTCATTCTTTCGAATGAAATCATTCCTAAACTTCAATCAGTCAATCATCTCAATGAAATTTCAGATAAAGTTCAATCGAATGATAAAATTTTTACAGATAAAATCCATTCATTATTAACTGATCTCGATAAAGAAAATGTTGATAATCACACATCGCTTACACTTCAAGGTCAAGTTATGTTAGCACGAAATCTTGCACATACATTGAATAATACTGAACAATTAAAAAAAACTTAATTTTTCTGTTCCTCTTTATTAAAATAAATAAATTCAGTCAGATAAAAGAACAACATGACGAATCGGATTTCACTTTGCTCGGTTTCTGAACAAGTTTAATATGTTTCTCAGTTCGATGCTTTGAAATTATTTCATTTTCATGTCGATCAACAACAAAATTAAGTAGTAATTCAATTGATTCAATGACATTTATATTTAGTGCTGCACTTGTTTCAATATATTTCACATTATTTTCAGCAGCAAATTGTTGTGCACGAGATTCAGATATAACACGTTCATTGGATAGATCACATTTATTACCAATTAAAATCTTATTTACTCGATCGAATGGAACGTTCGATTCAATGTCACCAAGCCATTGCCGTACATTGAGAAATGATGATTCGTTAGTTAAATCGAATACCAATATGAAACCGATAGCATCACGAAAGAATATATTGGTTAAACAACGAAAACGTTCTTGACTAGCTGTATCCCTATTTGAAAAACAAAAATAAAATATGCCGAATAGAAATACTTATTTGTCTTCGTTTACCATAAGTGCAAATGAATATTATATGTTTTCTGTGTTTGTTTTGATGTATACTGAAGTTCTTTATTGAAAACATCAACACCAACAGTTGGCGCAAGTTTTTCACGATATTCTTCAATTACATATTGATTAAGTAAACTTGTCTATATGAGAAAAAAAACAAAGTCGAAGAAATTTTATTTAGCTTTTTTTTTGTTTACTTTTCCAACGGTTGAATCTCCAATAATTATAAATTTTAAGTTTAGTTGATTATTCATCATGTTGATTACTATTTCTTTCGAATATATCACATGAGTATTATCGTTAATATTCGGTCTACCTTGCTTTGCGTTCTTTCTTTCTTTTCTGCAATCTTTTTCTCTCTTTATTCTAAATCGATAATTAACTGTATGTCGTTTAACAGAGGAAATTATTGTCGATAGAAAAAAATAAAAATAAAAACAAATAAAGAAATTACAGACAGCCGATTTTTTTTTCCTCGTTGACTATAATTTCGCTTCGTCATACGGACAAATACAAATTGTTTTTGATTGTTTATTTATTTATGGCAACAAAAAAAGGCAGATCAATTCACATTTTTGTGTTTTACACGAGTAGTTGTATGTCTAACTGTCAAGTGTATGATAATAAATGACATATTTGAACAACAATTAGTTAAAAACATCGATATTGCATTGAATGCTGTGAACTTGTCTTTGAGCTTGTTAATCATCAACCCTCGTCAAAAATTGAATCCGTACAAGTTTTAATAATCAATTTGTTTGTTGTTCTTGACCTAACATCATCAAGAAATGAGTATCATATTATTACTTTCTATTTGATTGATAAAGTGCTTTTTTCCATTGGCAATCAAATAAACAAATAACAACATATGTACAGAGAGATTATATATCGACATAGATGATGGATAGATCAGACAGAGATTTTCTTTTGTCTTTGATAGAAAAGATTTGAATGAATATGTGAAAGGATGAGGAAGAAAAAGAAAACATGGAAAAGTGTTTTTTTTTCTATTCGTTCTTTTCTTTTTAAGATTCTATCTAAATCTCTATGAATATTTGATTGATTGATCAATAAATAATGAATCGATTGCCAATGGAAAAAGAAAGGTTTAATTAGCAAAAACTAACTTACTTATTCCTATTGTTCGACTAGAAGCAACAAAAAAAAAACTTTCTTTTTAATCTTTTGTGCGTATCTAATTTTATTATTCATTTGTTGATAATTATTTCTATCTGAAATTTACAGTTATATGCGTGTGTAATGATGAATATTGAATAATACGAAGAAATGATTACATCCTTGATTCGAATGTTAAAGTGTCAGAATAAGATGAATAATTTTTTTTCTTCTTTTGCACACATATCTAAGCATCTAATAGTCATGGATTCTTAATCAACATGGACAATATCAATAGTTGATTCTGGCACGCACTATTTGTTAAAATGACGAATTAGAAGTATTCTATTAACCAGCTGCTCTTACTTGGTTTTTGTTTTTTTTTATCCGAAAAAAACATCTCTGCGTCTTATTTTTCTTTTTCTTCTTTGAGAAAAGATCGAGAGACAAAACGAGAGTGAGAGAAAAAAAAAGGAAAAAGAAGAAGATGAAACAGAAGAAAAAGAGAAAGTGCTTGTCATCGTTTTTTCTCACAAACAACTATCCGTTTCTCTCCATGTCGGTCTCTTTTCTTTAGTTCTGATTCCTATCTTAGTTCTAACAACCTTCTTCATTCTTCGTGTCAATTGTGTCTTTTTTCTCTCTGTCTCTCTCTCTCTCTGTCGCTCAATATTTTTGATTATTAGTCGACCATTATTACTAACATCACATTGCTTTAGTTAAATGGCCCTGCAGCCAATCTTTAAACTCGCATCTTCATTTATCATTATGTTATCGTCATCGTTAACATCGATTGAACAACATCTCCAAGGAAAAAAATAAGCAACAACATTAAACACCCTCACAAACAATCTCATGAATCGAACTGATTCATCATTTCGTCGTCATCAGGGTGGTGGTAGTCTACGTCGATTTAGTTTTCGTCGTAAACCAACACGAGAATCTATACCTGAACCAACATCAACATGGACATTCGATGATGATACTCATGAATGGCAATTACTCCGAGGTAAAGATATACATGCCAAATCGAGTCGTATTTTATTCAATAATTAACAGATAAATTTTTCTTCGTCTCATTGTAGACATACTAATTGCTCATTCAAGCACGTTTCGAATAGACAGTCTCAAGAAGGCGAAGAGAAAGCAGAATCCCTCATTTATGTCATGCACAATCTATCTAAAAAGAAAGGAACAAAACTAGAGAAATAAACATTTTTAAATAATATTCAAATAAAAACGAGAATATATGTTTTTTTTCCTTTTAATACAGCGTGAAAACACGACATGTTTTCTATGAAACAAAGACAAATAAGAGAAAAACAATAGATACTTAGTCTTCCTTTTAATCCCCATTCGATTTCCTGACAAAAAATGTATATTGTGTGAGTGAGATCTATCTAAGACGAACAAATTGCTTTTAAACATGTCTTTCTTTGTCTTTTTTGAAAGGAAAAATATTTCTATATAATAATAATTCAATATCGGTACTTTTATTTAGTATAGAATTCTATTGAAAATACAAAAAGAAAAGAGAGAAAACAAATTAATAATGATAATTAGTTCATTATTAAATCAATCAATTGAAAATAAATGTTATGATAAACATTATCATTACACTTTACCGAGTGTAGTCTTAGTGTAAATGTCGATCATCAATGTATTCTATTTCATTGTTGTCGTCTTTTTTTTTCTTTCCGCTTTTGGATTTGACATTGTTTCGTTGAAGAAAAAAGAAAGAGAAGAAATGATAATTTGATATGAAAGGCGATGACTAGGAACGAAGACGAGAAGAGAAAACGAGTGACTCTTTACAATGACTATGTTTTGTTAATGTCTCCAGAGAGAAATGATTCTTTCTTATCGGATGATCACCACAATTCATTGACAAACGTTTGCCGAGAATGAAAAATAAAGAACAAGAAAAAGAAGAAGAAGAGAATATATCTAATGTAATTCGAATAGAAATTGCTCTATATGATGTATGTGTACTTTCGGATTTGCAGCTCTCATTGGGAATTTAATTAGATAATTTACTTGTAATAACGATTCGATAGTTCGACTGCCTAAAGCAATCAATAAAGAAAATCATTTCGGAGATATTTTTTAACCGAAATTAATTCGAATTCTTTTGTTTTTTTTTTGGTCATTCTAGACGATGGTGCTCATATACAACTTGTTTACAATAAATCAGAAGTATGCAAAAACAAAAAAAAAATACAAAAAAAAAATCAAAATTGTTCTCTTTAGCATATACCATTGAAAGATTTTGCTGCTGAAATACGTGGCGGAAAAGATATTAAAGAATTCATACTGAGCGCTATTATTCTTCTCGATGTTCAAGATATATCCATACGAGATTTAATTGAAATTATCCTTCGAAAAATCAAACAAATCAGTCTAACACATAGCAATATCAATGTTGCATCAGCAATATCACCAACATCGTCCATATCAGCTGCTGCAACCACAATGATGGGCAGTACCAGTCTAAGTAGTACGAGTGGACATCGAGAAAATCTTAACATAGAAGAAATCAAACAAGAATTATTTGTCGATGATCGAGGTATCGAATCGAATTCATTCGATTGTAAATTGAAATTAGCATTTTTTTCCTTCTTCTAGTGCGTATTCTTGCTAAGACTATGCAAGCAACGACAACAACAGAAACCAATTGGACTTATGATCAATCATGGGTAGCAATCCTGTGTACATCACCATCGATAGTAAAACGTCATGTAGCTATAGCACGTTTAAAAAATCCATGTAATCTCGGTCGAAATTGTCAAGAAGCACGTTTTATTATCTTTATTCTTTCGCCATTGAAAGAAAAAGGTACAAAGAATTTTCTTGAAACAGGCCGAACATTTGCAACTATATTTGCTGATATTGAATTACGTGCTAAATTATTAAAAGCTACAACACAACAAGAATTCATATCAATTATTGATGTAATATTAAGACAATAGAGAGAGAGATTTGATAATTTATTTTGATGTTTATTAAATAGAAACATACGGATAATCTAATGGAACAACAAACAACGTTGTCGAGAAAATCTTTACCTGATCCATTTGATGATAATATAGTTAACTCAGAAGTAAAGAGAAACAAAAGAAAAGATTTGTGTTTTGCTTTATTAATCAATGTTAATTTAGGTCTTGCAAGAGAAAACATATTACTGTCCGATACTATCGGATATGATCATGGATTTATCCCGACGTTTACCCTATTATTTTTCTGATTATTATGATAGTAAAATTTCATTATTTTCTTGTTTTATTCAAAAATATCTTCGTCGTTTTAGTTTTTAAGACTTATCGTGGTTTTCAAAAAGTCTTATCAACTGTTGCGTTTCTTTATTTTGCCTGTCTTTTACCTAGTATAGCCTTTGGTGTTTTAAATTCTCAATTAACAAACGATCAAATCAGTGTACCTAAAACAGTCGCAGCACAATGTCTTGGCGGATTGTTTTTTTCTATCTTTGCTGGTCAACCGCTAATTGTTGTTATGACAACAGCACCACTAACACTTTATGTTCGAGGTAAATTTTGTATTTTAGTATTTTTTCAATCTTGAAAATAAATTCATTTAGTCATATCAAATCTATGTATACGGTATCAATTGGATTTTCGGGATACATACGCATTAGTCGGTCTATGGAATTCGTTTTTTCTTATATTATATTCATTTTTTGGCGTTTCAAAAATCATGAAATGGTCGACAAGGTAAACACATGAACATGAATTGTTTGGCGAATGTAAATATTTTTACTTTTCGAATTTTCTAGATCGACTGAAGAGATCTTTGCATTATTCGTCTCTATCGCTTTTCTTGTCGATGCAACTGCTCATGTTTATCAAAGTACTACTTGTTCTTTTCTTCGTTTTTTTTTCATTATTTAATCTTTTTTTTCGATTTAGATTTCATTCGTAATTATTCAACAAATTCTTGTCAACAATATGATGAATATTGGAAACTACGTCGAATGAATAAAACAACAATACTAATGAATACAACGAATGGATTTCTTGATGAGCCATGTTCACGTGATACATGTTTACTTTATATCCTATTAACACTTGGAACAGTTTGGTTCGGAACATTTTTATATAAATTCAAGCAAACACCGTATCTTACATCGGCTAAACGAGAATTGTTAGCTGATTATGCGTTGCCTGTATCAGTTATTATTATGTCTTTAATCGGAAGTTTATTTTTTAGTCAAATTAATCGTAACGAAAAAAAAAACGAAGAAGAAGAAAATAGAAATAAGAAAATTATTTTTTCTCAATTTTTAGTTCAATCATTTTCGATTAAACACGAACCACTTTTTGCTCTCGCACGATTTAAATCTGTAACAACAACACAAATCATTGCTACTGGTGGCTTAGGTTTTTCTCTATCATTGCTCATGTTTCTCGTATGTCAACGAGCTCTTTTTATGTTGCCTATTAAACATAGAAAAAAAAATTTTTCATTCAATTAGGATCAAAATATTGTCGGTGCAATTGTCAATTCTCCGGCAAATAAGTACGACAATTGAATTTCATATTCTCTTTATTTCTTGTTCTCTATTATAAATAATTAGATTGAAAAAGGGCAAAGCATTTCATGTTGATCTATTTGTCATCGCTATACTCAATGGTTGTTTGTCTCTATTTGGACTAACATGGATGCATGGTTCGATCTGTGAATTTATTCGATTAAGATTGAATTTATTGTTGTGTTTATTCTAGGTGCGTTACCTCTTTCACCTTTACATGTCAAAGCACTTGCTGATACCGAAGAACGTGTTGAACAAGGACATATTCAATCTGTGTAAATGAAAACAAAAGAATTCTTGATTCGAAGTTTGTTTTGTTGTTGTTTTCTCTTTAGAATTGTTAAAGTTCGAGAGACTCGTTTAACAGTTTTAATTTCTCATGTATTCATTGGTTTATCATTATTAATGCGTGATATTCTCCGACAGATTCCCTTGCCTGTCTTAGATGGATTATTTCTCTATTTAGCCTTGACATCTTTAGATGGAAATCAATTTTTCGAACGTGTGACTCTTTTTTTTACGGAACAAGTAAGAAGAGAAAAACAAACACCAGAATAATCGTTTTGTTTTCTTTTTTTTATTATTATTCAGGCTGCTTATCCTCCTAATCACTATATTCGTCAAGTACCTCAACGTAAAATTCATCTTTTTACTTTCTTACAACTTGTTCAACTTTTCATTTTGTGTGTACTCGGTTTTTCACCAATACTTTATACGAAATTAGTATTGCCGATTTGGCTGGTTGTCATGGTTGCTTTTCGTTATCAAATTCTACCGAAAATCATTGCATCAAAATATTTACGTGCACTAGATCAAAGATTATAGAGTTTATTCATCATGTCTTTGTTTTCTTTTTTTGATTAGTAAAACATATTTTTCGAATAAATAAACCGCAATGAATCTTCTATTTTTACTTTTGCCCTTTTTGATTAAAAACTTTACTAAGATTTCATCAGATGACATAGAACAGATAAATCAATAATCATTTTTGTCAGATTTTGATAAATTAAAAATAGAATATGATGTGATATAGGAAATGATTAGTTCTTCATAGGAGAGAATTTGATAATGATAAAAAAAAATCGAACGAACGTCGTCTTTATCAATCTGAGAATAATTTTCATCTGCTTTTGTTTTTTTTCAATCGATGTGCGTTTATGTGTAAGAATAAAGCTGTTGTTATGACTAATATTCAATATGAATTAGTAAGTTTATTTGATTAATAAAATAAAAACATAGTCTCTCAAGATAAAAAACAATCGATCTGTCTATGAATTCTGTTGTTAAACACTATTTTGTTTTTATTTACAAAACTAAAAATGAAAGGATGAATTTATTTGACACTTATCGCTGGTGGTAATTGACGATCGGGTAGAACTTGTCGATGAAGATATTCGTATGCATGACGTGTGTCAACAATCTACGTAATCGATTAAAATATGAGATTTAATCGTGAATTTTAATGAAAAATTACTTGTTTTTGAAAGAGTTTCTTTCGTTCTTCTAATTCATGTTTGACACGTTTGAGTTCATCGACTTCATCTAATAAACTTTCAACATTAATTGCTTTTCGTTTTCGACAATTCTGTGCTGCAATCTAAATTTACAAAAAAAAACTGCTATTTGTATTGATATACATTTATCAATCATATTTCGAACTTTATTTTTGCCTCGACGACGAATATCTTTGATAACATGAATCTGTTCCGGTGTTAGATAAGTTAGATGTGCTAAATGACGATTGTATTCATCGGTTGATGATTGTGTGATATCGTATAATGTCAATGGAATATTATAGAGACGAAGAGTATCTTCGTCCTGTTGTCCTTGATAATTCGTTCGTATACTTGCACGTCGATGAAGTACAGGCGCAATTAAATGTTCATCAGGATCGATCTGAAATAGAAAAATCCACAATGAAAGTCTATCAATCGAAATAGAAATAAATTTACTTTTTCTAGTTTTGCTTCGATAAATGATTCCTCGAACGACAAATTACTATCGCCGGCTAATGAATCAGTCTGATAGAACAAAGAAATCAAAACTAAAATAATCTAGGTTCGACTTTTTTTTGTTACTTCGAAAGTTGAAAGTAATCTTTGATGAGGATGAAAACTAAAACTGTGACTACTACTAAGTGATTGTTCATCATCGAATGAAACACTAAGAAGATTCGATAATGAATTGGAATTCGAATGTGTCGGCGTGGGAATAACAATTGGTGTTGTTGTTTGCGGAAGAAACTGTTCGGCAAGCATATGCGCTGTTGATGTTGTCGTTTCGTCAATGGAAATATAATTTGTTAACCAATTTGAATCGGTTTGATCCGTATTCAATGGAATATTTTCAAATAACAGATTCGAATTTGTTGTTGAAGATTCAAATGTTGTTAGATATTCTTCGATCCATTTCTAAACAAGAACAATAGATAAGTAGAATGCATTCAATAACAATCGATATTGAAGATTTACGTCGTTGGATACTGTCGATGAAGTATTTTCTCGACGAGTCTTTTCACCTGAAACAATAGAACAGCTAAATCAATATTGATATGAGAAAAAAAAGACAAAAAATGAAGATAAGAAAAATAACAGGTAATTTTCGTTTTTTTAACGACCTATATACTCTGACTCATTGAAAAACAAGAATCTCAATCTACCCCTATGTCAATAAATTTGGGTCGAAACAAAACGAAGAAAATATGATGGCGTAATTACCAGTTTCAGGATCAACTTGATAATTTGTTTCATCATCTTCGGACATTGTAATATCAACAGTTGAATTTGTTTTGTTTAGAATAAAGTTTTCTTGAATATTCTCGTTGCCAAGTCGATTCTTTGCGTCTTGTTCATAATCAAGTTCATTTTCATCTTCAATCCAATTTGGACGTATGCCTAATTCATTGATATCAACAAACATAAGGTCTTGAATATCCATCGAATCCATAGTTTTGTTTCAAAAATCTCTTTTTTTTTGTTAAACTTGTGATGTTTTATACGTATATAGGTTCGTTTTTTTTCTATTCCTAGGACGACAATCGTCGAGATATTTCTATAAACTAAACTTCTATCTTGGTTTTTAAAGCTAAAGAACAGGAGAGAGAGAGAGAGAGAGAGAGAGAGTGCAAGAGAGAAAAGAAAGAAAATTCAAGATAAAAACTATTCTTTTGTTTTTATTGACAGAAGAAAAAACAAGATACGCAGAAGAGAAAAAGGGAACCATTGCCGTTTTACCTCGAATCTATCTGCTGGTGTTTTTAGAATTTATAGAACAAAAATTAGAATTAGGTTGTTTTCGTTTTTTTATTTTTAAACTAAACGATAAGTTCGAAAAAAAAACAACATTAATTGATTTTAACTTCTTCATGACGAGCTGTCGGCACATGAAACCAGTAGTTCTGTCGGCCAGCACGTTGACCAAGCATAACTTCACGTTTAGGTAGTTCTTCCGGTGGAATAACACGAACGAATTTATCTCGTTCGAGATCGTCGAGAACCAGTTCTTTCGGCCTAAGAAAAAGAAAACACGTACAATCGACATCATTCAATCGAATAGCAAACAAACCATTTGAACATTTGAGGAAATTTACTAATATCTTCTTCTTTTAAATCATCAAGACGTTTAGGAATTGTACGTGAACCACGTATTTGATCGCAAACATTCTTTATTAAATGAGCTGGTACAGTCTAAAAATAATCAACGATTTCTTTATTCGAATAATAATTCACAAATTCATTTCGTACATCATCAGGAAATGTATACAATCGAGCCATATCATAACGTCGTTGACCATCACTCGGCATACAACTCATAACACTTAGATGCAGAACCTTATCAAACAACAATATCAATAGATGAGTAATCAAATAGACACTTTACTTTCGTTGGATCCATTTCATGTAGTTTAAACAAAGGTATATCATATCGTGTTTTTGCATAATCACGTCGCATATGTAAGGCCTCGGCTCTCCATGCGTCATTTCTCAGCGCAATATGTCGAGTATTAATGGCGATGACACAATCACCTGTTGATTCTAGGTATAACGAGAACAAAAATATAATTAAAATTAAAGCTCATTGATTTCATTTCTTCTAATCCAACAAAACAATTTTTTATAGCTGCAGATTATTATTATTGTAATTTGCCCCCAAAGAGACCTTTTTCTTATCAACGTCTTTTTGTCAAACTTCTGATGATGATCACACCGAGAACATGTGGCCAGTAAACGAAAAAGGCTAAAAGCCACATTTAAACGTGGGTTAATTTACCTCCTGGATAATAAATTGGTTTATGTTCGCCACGTAGAATACGAGCAATTTTTTCTCCGGACAAATTAGGACATTGCCATTTAGCATCGAATAGATACCAAACACGTGAAAATGTTGCTAATTGCTAAAAGACAAAAGAAAAATTCGTCGTATCATCAAATGGCGAAATCGTTTCGTTTACATGTGCTTTACGAAGAGACATTTCGGATATCAATCTAAGCACACAGTTAATTCTTAAATTTCGGAAAAAGAGAAGACAGACTCCATATCCATAATAGAAAATTAAATTGATTCGTTCGATACATTTAACCAATCAGAATCTATCTATCGATAGAGAACGTCCGAATGAAGGAGTTCCTAGGAAATATGAAAAGGTTATGGTTTAACGAGAGCGATTGTTTTAGTTTTCAATCGATTTAAATTTTATCTTTCATAATACAATGGATAAATATATTAAAATCAATCGTATCGGTAAAGGTGCATACGGGTAAGAGTATTTTAGAACGTCTTTTCATTTCTTCGAAAGTTCAAAATCGAAACGAGATAAGCAGCGCAATGAGAAAAATGAGAAAACAATGAGAATAATAATAATAAAGAAAATCTATAAACGAATCGATTGGTATGTCAAGTCACCAGTACCGAAAAAATATATAAAACTGATAAGAAAGAAACCCAGTGTCTTTTGATAATAAAACTATTTTTGTTTTTGTAGAACGGTTTACAAATGTAAACATACACAGGTTTGTTTTATGACTAAGAATTATGAATATCAAGAAAAGAATCTATTCGTTTCAGAGCAATGAAATTGTTGCACTCAAACGTGTACATCTTCATATGAAATCACCATCAGATGAAGGTGTTCCGAACAATATCATTCGGTTTGTCATCTTGTTTAATTTGACTTTCTATTTGATTGTTCTGTTTTTATCTAGTGAAATCAAAGCATTACAAGAAATTGAAGATCATGAAAATGTTTGTTGAATTTTTCGAGAACGTGTTTTTTTCTCATTTGATAAATTTAGATTGTTAAATTACTCGATGTTTTTCCTCATGGTATCGGTTATATATTCGTTTTCGAATATATGCCCAGTGATCTATCGGAAGTTATACGAAATGTCAATCGACCATTGACAAATTCTCAAATCAAAAGTTACATGAGAATGTTATTGAACGGAGTTTCGTTTTGTCATGAAAATCGAATTATGCATCGAGTAAAAAACATCGAGTTTTCTCTTCAACATCAATCCATCTTTTAATTAGGATTTAAAACCAGCAAATCTATTGATCAGTACAACGGGTCATTTGAAAATAGGTGATTTTGGTTTAGCAAGAATATTTGACACAGCTCAAACGCATCGACAATACAGTCATCAAGTTGCAACAAGGCAAGAGAAAAGCAAAGAAAATCGATCGAAGAATTAGTAAATGTTTGAATTTAGATGGTATCGTGCACCGGAATTACTCTACGGTTCGAGAAGTTACGACGAAGGAGTAGATCTATGGTTTGAGATCTATAAGAAAAACTATTCTTTTCGAAATGATTGATAATTTCAGGGCGATTGGGTGCATATTCGGCGAATTGATTAATCGTAGTCCGTTGTTTCCAGTAGGGAATTTTGTTTTTAACATCAAACAAAATATTCGAATGAGATTGTGTTTATTTGTTTGTTGTCTGTAGGGTGAAAATGATATTCATCAATTATGTTGTGTTTGTAAAATTCTCGGTACACCAACCGAAGCACAATGGCCTGTAAATCAAGATGTTTTGTTGCACTTCAACATTTTGTTTTCTTCTTCGTCGTAGGAAATGAAAAAATTGCCTGATTATGGTAAAATTGGTTTCGATGATTTCGAAGGCATGAAATTCGAAGATATCATACCTGAAGCATGTCCAGATGCAATTGATCTACTTAAAAAATTTCTTGTCTACCCATCGAAACAACGCATCAGTGCTCAACAAGTTCGTTTGTTTTGTTTAGAAAAAAGAAATCAATATTTGTCATTTGCAATTTATACATTAGGCTCTATTGCATTTCTATTTTTATACATCGCCTTTACCATGTCATCATACTGATTTACCCATTCCAGCTCGTCGAAAAAATCGACATGTTTATGAATTCGATGTCAAACGAAACATAACTGATAGTATCATCGATCATGATATAATCTTATCAACGAATCGAAACTAGAAACGTGTTTTTTCTTTTTTTTCTTATTTACTCAAAGTCAGATGATATTCAAGCATCGTTCTTCTTTTTTTTTCTGAATCGGGCATAAATTGTCAGTGTTCTTGAAATAATTAAACAAATTATTTTAATTATTCAAAAAAAATGAGAGTAACATTTGTTGTCTGCATTCAAAGGAATAAAAGATGAAAGATTGTTGTTGCATTATTATAATTAAAGGAGAGTGTGTATATATATATATCTTGTTTGATTGTCAGTAAAGAAAACGAGCAAAATCTGTATCGACATGAATTGGCATTTTTGTTTGTTAATCGACAGAAAAAAAACAAGAAGACGAAGACGAAGAAGAGGAAATCAATTGTAAATCATTTGCATTTGTCGATTATTTTTTCACGTAATGGATATTTGATATTCTAGTCGGCGTTTGTCAGCTGAAATCATGAACTTTGGGATAGAATACATCAGAAAGCAATTGAGTTCGTCGAAGTTTTATTATTCTAACAAAGATCGATTGACAAGAGAGAGAGAAAGAAAGAGAAAACAACTACTACAATCTCAAATCTAACATTGATTTTGTTTCGTTCTTACGCGATGCGTGATAATAACAAGTCGAGAGTAATGTAATGAACTCGAATCGTTCATTTTCCTTTTTTTTACTAGTCAACTATCCATCCATCATCGATTTATCCTGTTCACTCACTGCTCATCATTCAATTCTGTTCAATGTTATTATCATTTGTTCGTGCTGCTGGTCTTGTTGTTTTCTCACTCTATGCATAGTAGTCTTTTCTTTTCTTTTCTTTCGAAAGGATTTATTCTCTAACTCGAATCGAATTAAGAGATAGAACGAGAGAGAATGTTGTAGGCGGAGAAGAGAAAGAAAGCTTGACAAACTTGATTATGTTTATCCTTCTGAGTTCGTCGTTTCCGTTCGGTCACTACGAAGAAAAATAAAATGAGTAACAACGTTGATTACCCACAAATGAGACAATACTCGAAGATGAACGTTGTTTTGTTTTTCTTCAAATTCTTAGACGAAAATCTATTTACATTGATTAGTATATAAACTTTATTATTTCCGTCTCAATCTCAACATTTACTCACACTCTCGTTAGTTAATGTATACAAAAGTAAATTAAATCCTTTCATTTTTTTTTCTGGATATATATTATTCATGAAATACTGGCAGAGTAAAAAAATCAGGCAGATGTTAATAAGTCGTTTTTTTTATTCCTCTGATTGACAGTTCTATATTTAATAGCAATAAAAAAAAAGACAAACGAGAGAAAAGAATTTCTCTTTAATTTTTTACATTGAGTTTTTTCTGCATTCTCTTCTTTCTCTCTCTCTTTCGTTCCCTCATCTAACTACTTAACTATTTATCCATCTGCTATCTAAATTCAAAGTAATCAGCATGTATGCGGTTAGGACTTTAAGTAGCATCACGAGTCTAATTAGAAATGAAAAGTAGAAAAGAGAAGAAAAAAAAGAGAAACGGAGAGAGAGAGATATGTAACGTGTGATCTTGGAAAGATTCATTTGACTGCCGTTTTCTTTCAGCTCGTATTTGTTACGCTATATGCGAGTGCATCGAAGTGGCATTTTTTTTTGTTTTTTTATATCTAAGAACTAATATGAACTGACTACATATATAAACACTTAGACGATGATCGTTCTCGAAAGCAATAATATGGATTAAGTAGTTGGATTTCTCGTTAGAATCTTTCTTTTTTCGATAATAAACACGCAATGATATAAATATATACTCATTGAAAACGTTTTTTTGCTTCTTCTCCTTTTTCTAGATCTTTGATTCTAAATGAAAAAATCTTCTGAAGTCAAATATACAAATATGTCGGCATATGTTGCATTGTCATGTTTGATTGCATTTGTTATTGTTATAACTATTTGTTTAGTTAAACAATTTATCTGGGATCCATTGTTATCAAAACGTTTCGAAGTACTTCGACCTGTTCTATACGAATCAGTTCGCAAACTTTCGACAACATTCTATCGGCCACAATCAGCAACCGAATCAACACTTCCAATTCATAAATCCGTATCAGATACATGTATGAAATCGAATGAATCATCATTGATTACAAATAATAATAATAATAATGATAATACGAAAATCAATCTATCTATTCATGATACACAAACGAATCGACTGTTTCCACGTCGTTCATACGGTTCATCGACGATTAATTCTTATGCATATACAAATTATGGATCCGAAGATTTGTCCGATGAAAAAATCTCTCCACCATATCCAATTCTACATTTCAGTTGTGAATACAATCCTTCGACATTTAGTATTCGTTTAAATGTACAAAATCTTCGAAATATGAATTCATTATTATCATTATTTCAACATCTACAAACTCAAAGTGCCTTGATATTCGTACGATTTCATCTTCTAGCAACAATAACCGGTGAACCTCATGAAACAACACCGCATCACTTTCAAGATTTCATACGTTTCGGTGAATCATTTAATATTCTCAGTAACATACGATCGGGTGATGTACTTGATTATCAAATGAAATTTTCTATTATGTTATTAACTGATGACAATATCTATGAATTAGGTGAAGCAAATTATTCGATGAAAGACGATCAACTAACACATACATTGTTCATCGAACGAGTTCTACCGATACGTTTAGGCAACAAACTTAAATCAGCAACAATCGATGATAATGAGCAATGAAAATGAAATCAGTTTTTCTTTCTTTTTTTTCTTCTTCAAATTCATGTCATTATTTATATGGATATACATATTTATTTGTACTTATCTGTTGTCGGTGTTGTTGATGTTGTGTTGTGTCTTTTAAAAAAAACGCGTAGGGTATTTTCATACCATATTCGCTTGAGTGCTGGTTCCAACTAAGATTGAAGTGATTCCAGATAGAGCCCGATGAGCTGCATCGATTCCACTATTTACTTGTCTCTTTATTACCTTCCTAAGTCTTAGAAAATTACAAAAACTACTTTAAAACTGCCAAAATCCTAAGATTTTTTTAAAATTTTTTCGAATTTCTTGAAAAAACAAATGATAAATTCTGATAGATTTCGAAGAGTACTATTGATTTCACGTCTTATTGACTTATGTGAATAAGCCAATGAATGATTTTGACATCGTTCATTGTTGTATGAGGGTGAGGGTGTTAGTTGTTGTTGCTTTTGAAAATGCTTTTGAGTATTTGTAGACATGTGCAAGTTCACTAGCTGATTTATCCACAGTAATTCCTTCATCAGCAGTTGATGAATATCTTGTAAGATGCAAGTTGATATTGTTTTTGTTGTGAATTGAACTTGTTATTTGAAAGATTCCTTGTCTATCGAATTTATGTAATGATCCGTTTTGGGGTGCTCGCAAGAGTTGTACAGAAGTCATTTATCCATTAGGTCAAAGTATTTTTCTGTAGCATTACTAAGCTAATTCATTGACTTTGCTTTGATTTCCCATACAATATGCTGATAGAGTTATGCGCAAAAAATCATCGATTTTTACCAAATACAGCAAAAAAAAGCATAGAAAATTCTATTTTTAACTAATATATGTTTCAAGAGTTTATTTTATTAACAAAAAAAACGTATATAACTGAAAAAAATAGCCTAAATCTGCAGTTTATTCATTAACAGTCATGACACGCTTCAAACGATCAGAAGACAAAGTAAATTTTTCTTTCGATAAAAGCCATGTGGCCGTTTGCTTGTTTAAATATTTTTTGACACCATTGATACCAACAACAAAATAGGATTTGTCCAATGCAGGATTAATTTTGTCTCCAATTCGCATTCCTTCGAATGTTGAAGTACTAACATTAGCCAAATTTTCTAATTAGTCATCGTTATTATCATCGAATGATTGTCATTGATTGTCAATGATTGTTCACGATTGTTAGTGATTTGATTGGAATCAGACTTTTCCCTCTTGACTTCAACTGTATTATCGAGGATATCCCACAAGAGGCATGGTCGTCGTGCTGGATATGATGATTTCGATGACGATATTTTCGATGCATGTGATTTCGATGCGTTCGAATTTGTCGTACTAGTAGATTTTGAATGTACCATAAAAAGTCCTGTACTAGCAACGTCCGTTAATGACACACGAAGAGAATAAAAATGACCTAATAATGGGCCTAACAAAAAAAAAGAAAATCTTTCTATTTCCTAATAAAAGAATTGTGAGAAATACTTGTATGAACTGATGCTTTTGCAACTGTAGCAGCAGTTGTTTCATTCGAATTCATTTGAAGAAGTTCTACAAAAATTCCAAATGAATGCATATTTAAATGTTTAACTGCATGAGAATTTCCTTTATTTAAACAATGATCAACTGTTAAACAGAAAACAAAAAAAGTCAAGTCCTATGAATTTATTAGACTAAAAAGAAAATGAAAGAGGTTAAAAAAGAGAATATCGAAATGGTAATTCGTTACGATGAAAGAGACGAGAAAATGTTCATGATTAAACATTGCTTTGATCTTGTTCACTTGGATTGTCATCTAGATTGACAGTTGACAATGATCGGCCAGAGACATCAATTGATAAATCATCATCTGGATCATGTGCGACTCTGACAAAATATTTATCATCTCAAGTACAGAAACAAATAAGTATTTTGTTCAAAAAGATTTTCTTACTTTTATCGAGCCATTCGGGTATATCGAGATCTATTTCAAAATAATCCGTTGGGCAATTGAAAAAGCATCGAGCTTGAGGTATTGATGAATTCGACAAGGCATCAGATTGATGAAATCTTTTCCGTCTTTCAGCGAATTCATCTAATGCAATCGATTCGAGTTTGTTGTTTATATATATCATTTGTTCTTTTGTCAATGGACCAATTGATGTGCATTTCCATTCCTGTTCGAGAGAAAGCGCGATCGGCTTTAGTACTAAATAACTTCCATCTTGAATAGATGTTAAATTGGCGAATATTTGATTCGATTCATTCGTTGGTTTTAATAATAAGATCTTTTTTTGTAATGTTTCTTGACTCATATTCGGCAACATATAATCTTCCTCGAATGGATTGGTTTTGTCAAACGTTGAAATGATCATGACTTCAACTGTATTATCGAGGATATCCCATAAGAGGCATGGTCGTCGTGCTGGATATGATGATTTCGATGATGATGTTGTCGATGTATGTGATTTCGGTGACGATATTTTCGATGCATGTGATTTCGATGCGTTCGAATTTGTCGTACTAGTAGATTTTGAATGTACCATAAAAAGTCCTGTACTAGCAACGTCCGTTAATGACACATGAAGAGAATAAAAATGACCTAATAATGGGTCTAACAAAAAAAAGAAAATCTTTCTATTTCCTAATAAAAGAATTGTGAGAAATACTTGTATGAACTGATGCTTTTGCAACTGTAGCAGCAGTTGTTTCATTCGAATTCATTTGAAGAAGTTCTACAAAAATTCCAAATGAATGCATATTTAAATGTTTAACTGCATGAGAATTTCCTTTATTTAAACAATGATCAACTGTTAAACAGAAAACAAAAAAAGTCAAGTCCTATGAATTTATTAGACTAAAAAGAAAATGAAAGAGGTTAAAAAAGAGAATATCGAAATGGTAATTCGTTACGATGAAAGAGACGAGAAAATGTTCATGATTAAACATTGCTTTGATCTTGTTCACTTGGATTGTCATCTAGATTGACAGTTGACAATGATCGGCCAGAGACATCAATTGATAAATCATCATCTGGATCATGTGCGACTCTGACAAAATATTTATCATCTCAAGTACAGAAACAAATAAGTATTTTGTTCAAAAAGATTTTCTTACTTTTATCGAGCCATTCGGGTATATCGAGATCTATTTCAAAATAATCCGTTGGGCAATTGAAAAAGCATCGAGCTTGAGGTATTGATGAATTCGACAAGGCATCAGATTGATGAAATCTTTTCCGTCTTTCAGCGAATTCATCTAATGCAATCGATTCGAGTTTGTTGTTTATATATATCATTTGTTCTTTTGTCAATGGACCAATTGATGTGCATTTCCATTCCTGTTCGAGAGAAAGCGCGATCGGCTTTAGTACTAAATAACTTCCATCTTGAATAGATGTTAAATTGGCGAATATTTGATTCGATTCATTCGTTGGTTTTAATAATAAGATCTTTTTTTGTAATGTTTCTTGACTCATATTCGGCAACATATAATCTTCCTCGAATGGATTGGTTTTGTCAAACGTTGAAATGATCATGACTTCAACTGTATTATCGAGGATATCCCATAAGAGGCATGGTCGTCGTGCTGGATATGATGATTTCGATGATGATGTTGTCGATGTATGTGATTTCGGTGACGATGTTTTCGATGCATGTGATTTCGATGCGTTCGAATTTGTCGTACTAGTAGATTTTGAATGTACTATAACAAGTCCTGTACTAGCAACGTCCGTTAATGACACATGAAGAGAATAAAAATGACCTAATAATGGGCCTAACAAAAAAAAGAAAATCTTTCTATTTCCTAATAAAAGAATTGTGAGAAATACTTGTATGAACTGATGCTTTTGCAACTGTAGCAATAGTTGTTTCATTCGGAATCATTTGAAGAATTTCTACAAAAATTCCAAATGAATGAATATTTAAATGTTTAACTGCATGAGAATTTCCTTTATTTAAACAATGATCAACTGTTAAACAGAAAACAAAAAAAGTCAAGTCCTATGAATTTGTTAGACTAAAAAGAAAATGAAAGAGGTTAAAAAAGAGAATATCGAAATGGTAATTCGTTACGATGAAAGAGACGAGAAAATGTTCATGATTAAACATTGGCTTGATCTTCTTCACTGGTATTTTCATATAAACTAAGTGTTGATAATGATTTCGTAGTTGTTTGAAAAACACCACTAACAGATAATCGAACATCATGATCACGATCACTTAATAATGTTGATATACATTCATCGATTTCACTTTGCCAATCCGTGGACAAATTAGAATAAAAATCTAAACAACAAAGCCCTCAAATCTTTCTCGTCGAACAATTGAAATGCAAACCATTTTTGAATAAATGTTGATAAAGAAATGTGCCAAGAGAAAGTCGTACATTAACAACAAGATCATCTTTTAATAAAACAAGTTTACAAAGAAATCTTGATGCATATTCATTTGCTGAATCTTTATGAAAAACATAAATTAATAAATAATTGACGTAATAACAACCAGATAACTAATTGAACAGAACATTGAAATAGAAAATCATGAGAAAATATGTAAAAGTAATTCTCACTGCTTTGATAACTGTACATCTCACATCTGCAATTTTATCGACTGGCATTCCAAATGCAAGTGGACTTATATAATCAGCAATATCATTCGAATTTCGAATCATATAAATATGTTAATCCATACAATTGACTTTCAAAAACAACAACAACAACAACAACTAACTTTTCTCGTTTGAAAAGCAATTGATGATGATTGTTGAATGATTGTTGGAACAAAAGATTTTAACACCACTTCGTTTGAAACATATTGAGTTAAACGTGCCATTAACTTAACAGAAGAAATATTTCTTTGCGAAACAAAACGATTTGAACTTGAGTTACTAAAAGAAATGTTGACATTCTTTATAAATTCAATTCCATGTCAATGAGACAAACCGAGGTCATCTGCTAATTTCTGTGTACATGATAAAATCTCATATAAACTTTCGAGATCATTGGCAAATATCAGCGCATATCTAAGATGTATTTCACTGCATTTTTTCTATTGAATTCGAAGAAATGAAATGAAAGGAATGAATTGTAAATAGTCACCTATGATTGTAATTGGCTTGTGACGAATAAATTACCTTGGCAAGATGATGAATCGAGAGTATCAATGATGTCTGACATAACTTTAGTACAAATTGAATTGATTAGAAAAAAAAGAAGAAGAACAAATGTAGCCATTACATGTGTTGTCCTTTTCTCTTTATCTCCGTCTCTTACAATCAATCAGATGCATTTAAAAAAACATCATTCATTCATTTCTTCGTATAGCGTATACGTAGTGTGTGGTTGGCGAGATGAAGTTTTGTGCATTTTTGGACGTAGGGTATTTTTCTAGCATGATTATAAACAAACTAAAATGAGGGATTGCGTGCTAGAAACGGTTCATATGAAGTTAATTTTTTAATGACTTAATCGGAGAGAAAATTTGTCGTCGCTCGAGTGACATCTATGAATTAGATAAATGAGTACAAAAAAACTATATATATTTATATCGATTTGAATTTATAAAAGAAAAGTTTAAGAAAATAATGTTGACGAAAAAATTCAAAAGAATTTTATCTCGATCGAAAGCGGGTCTTTGTTCTCAGCGTTTTCTTTGTCTAATTGCAAAAACACTCTCACATTGTCATTCTCGAAATGACCGACGAACTACTCATGGAAGACGATCAAGTAAACTTTTCGATTGTTTACTCTTTCGAAACATCTATTTCTCCTAAATTTCTTAGAATTATTCCGACATCGAAGCCGTTAAAATCCCATTCGATGTTGCACAATGTACCGGCGATTTACTTTATACTTATCTGCCAAATTGGTTAAATAGTCTTACAGATGAACAACTACGTGCGCCGCCCATGGCCGGTGGTATTTTTCAACGTTACATTCGTCAATCTCATCTCGAAACAACCATGGCGAATAGCATTCGAAAGATTGCATTGAAGTAAAAAAAACAACGAGATTTCCGTTAGCTCGAACAAATCGATCGTTTATATTTTCAGTGAAGATCGTTTGTTTACAGTCGATGATTTCGAATTCGGTCGACCGCTTGGCAAAGGTGCATTCGGCATTGTCTATTTAGCTCGATTGAAGAAAACGAAATTCATTTGTGCACTCAAAGTATTTTCAAAAAAGAAAATCATTATGAAAATTTAGTTTTTTCTTCGAAGATGTTGCATAAAAGTAAAATCAATGAATATTCAATGGCTGAACAAGTCAAAATCGAAACGGAATCAGGCTTTAAACTAAATCATCCATTGATATTAACCATGTACGATGTTTTTCAAGATGAAAAACGATTCTATTTCATGTTAGAATTCGCTCCACATGGACAACTCTATCGATTCTTGCAAAAAACAAGACGATTTACCGATCGTTTAGCTGCTAGTGTAAAAAAAATAATCGAATATCTTCGTGTTTTTTTCTCAAGAAAATAAATTTTTATTTTAGTATATCTATCAAATTTGTCATGCATTAGAATATTGTCATAGCAAAAGCATAATTCATCGTGATTTAAAACCTGAAAATAGTAATTTATTCATCAATCGAAATGAATTATTTAGTTGTTTGTTTAGTTCTTCTTGATTGTTGTGGAAATTTGAAACTCGCTGATTTCGGTTGGTCAACGAAAATTCGTCATGCTGATACGATGTAAAATAGTCAAGAGAAAAAACGAGAGAGATTCGAAGATTTATTTTTTCATAGGAATACAACAGCGTGTGGTACACTCGATTATCTTGCTCCGGAAATCGTCGGACATAAACAATATCAATATCAAATTGATAATTGGTGTGTCGGTGTTCTTGCCTATGAATTACTATCTGGTCGAGCACCATTCGAAGGCACAGATGATGAAACAAAAATTAAAATAGCAAATATTAATTATACATTTCCCGATTATTTTTCTCAATTAGCTAGAAAATTTATCGATAATGTAAGAAAATTGATAGAATAAGATGTTGAAATTCTCAAGTTATTCGTTTGATTTTAGCTTTTACAAAAAGATCCGAAACGACGTATGTCTCTCTTAGATTGTATTGCTCATGATTGGCTTCAAAGAAATGCTTATAAATATATGTTTGGCCCGTATAAATGTCCAATTTATGTCAATATGGACGAATAAATTCAATGTAGAAATCTTATCTTCTTCTTCTTCTTGTTTTTTTCTTGTACGAAAAGTTAATTGTTGACATTCTTATTTTTTTGTCCTAATGAAAAATAAAGAAATGAAAAAAAGCTCTAAGAAATATTTTTAATGTGATGAAATTGTTCGATATAAAAGTCTTCTCGATGTCGATGAAGACATGAGCTGCCTTGAGAAGGTATCCTCGAGAAAATAACCTAGTCGGTTATTTCTTTGAATAGTAAAAAGAAAAGAATGTTGATAAACATTTTCTTTTTGATAAAGTCAGTTGAACAACTGTTCCATTTTGTTGATTAATGATCTAAACGGAACGGAAGCGCGCGCGCGCAAGTTTATCAATTCTTTTGAATAAATATTATTCTTTTTCTCATTTTGACGATATCATCTTCAAATAGCAAAAAAGAAAATCATTTCACAGATGAATTCTCATGAGTATTCGATATCAATGAAATCGAACATCGTTTAAGAAATGAATTCATTGTTATAAGAGAACTTATCAAGGAAACAGAAGTCAAATTAATTTGAACTTTCTTTGTCTTCGAAAATCTGTCTATGTCTATTATCATCTGTACAAAACCGGAGATGACATTTCCCTCTTGTTTCACATACCTTCTTCAATCGAACAATAGTGTGTTATATGAAAAAGAATCTTCAGTCATTAAACAAGATAATCACTAGTACAATTTGCGTCTTTCTTTCTTCTTTTTCGAACATATTGAATCAACAATGGCTTGAAGACAATACTATAACATATATAAACAAAAACCTATTTAACTTTGTTTCTTTAAGGTAAAATTGACTCAACACTTGTGGCATTCAGCTGTCGCATTGCATCATCAAATGTCTATTTAAAAAAAAGACTCATGCATAACACCTAGTAGACAGACTGTTGTTGTCATTAGTCACATTTTTCAATACAAGTACATATAGAGATGAATATACACATATTGAAGTAAAAAAAGAAAAAGAGAAATAATTAGAGCGGCACATCATGCATAACAAAAGAAAGCTTTTAGCTTTCGATTGATTGATATTTATCAATTCATTTATCAAATAGAACAAGGAAGAGGAGAGAAGAAAAAACGAGTCACATCTACATTTGTATATATTTATAGGCACACAGGCATACAATATCTAACCATATCCTTACCATATGCATTCATAGGTTCTCGAATAGTGTTAAACAAACAAGCAAATATTCGATTAGCAAAAGAACAGGTGGCAACGGACAATTAGACATTCGTTTCTTTCTTTCTTTTTTTGAACATGTATGTATGTGTTGTTATTGCATCATATTGTCTCGCACGCGTGTACATATTAGACCTGTATATAATATGTCTGTATGGTGCCTTTAAGTGGACCCTTTGGCTTAAGAATAAGAGTTCGACCATTAGTTGAATACTGTCCTTGTAAATTCTATTCTTTGTGTTGATGAGTGACACATTGACACTTGCGCTATTCATAGTCATTCATTTAGTTTATTCATTCGATCAATCCAGTTTTCAATTGAGCATATCAAAACGGAGAAGGAGAAGAAGAATAACATTTAGACATTCAAATAGATTATCACTAGGCATGGCATTGGTCATTTTTCAAATGGTACACATACATACAAGCATGCATACATACTAAAACATAAGAACTAGCAAAGATTGATATATTGTTTATGGAGAAAAATGAATGCGCATGTTTGTGTTCATGCAGGTATTAATTCATTTGTTCATTAGCTTAAACAGAACTTGAAGTAGATACGTATGTATACTAGTATGTAGCAATTTTCTTTGGTCTGTTTTTTTCTTGATGAACACCATTGCTTGTCATTGAGATCATTAGTGTAGATACATGTTCGACGTGTTTATATACTCTGCATATAATTCTTTATTTCTTTTCTCATTTAAAAGAGATTCAAGTTAGATACTATTATATTGAGACTGGCTCTAATTTCATTGCAAAATCTAATCACATCAAGCAAAAAGAGAAATCGTCTTATGTCACTCGATTTCAAACATACCCAATGAATGAATTTGATTCATTTTTCTCAATTAGTTACGACCATGTAATATTGCCTTTCCCTTTTGCCTTTATATATATATATATATATACATATATGTACAAGAAGATTAGAAAAAAAGAAAAGGAGGAGCGATTGTTATTTTTTTCGGGAATAAAGTATATGCGCGCTCGTTCTCTCTCTCTCTCTTTCCCTCCACTTCTCTTCTTCCTCTCTCTCTCTCGTCTCATTCTTCGCTTCTTCAATTGTTCAACAGAAGAACGACTTCACACACACACACACATACTGCTACGCATCAAGACATATATTCTTTCATTTTCTCTTCAGTAGCGTGGCATATAGCAATTTGTTAATCATTGAACACGCTTGAGACAAAATTAAAAAAGGCGAAGAAGAAGAAGAAAAAGAAAGAAAGAAAGAAAAAGAAAAAAGAAGTAAATTTATCAAATTTTGTTGCTCCCTTGACTTTACTTTTCAACGTCTCGACATCGACACTTACTTCAACGTAACAATATCTTTATCATGTCTTTTTTAAAACAATCGTGATATGCCACCATGAACACACTTAACAATTTACTATCATGATTGTACAACGTTTCTTATTTATCACCATCATATTAACCGGTAAGACAAAAAGAAAAAAAAAACGTTTTAAGATCTAGTCTCAATCGGAAATACGGATGTATCTCTGATTTAATTAGCGACACATCTTTGTATTTATCTATTTTCTTTTCGTTTTGCTTTCTACTTGCGCGTGCTCTAGCCGTTAAGTCAAGGTATGTCGAGCTAATTAATCCCCCGTGTTTATAACAACAATATTTGCATGTAGTCAGAAAAAGAAAACGATGAGATCCGGTATGTTTCTATTGTTGTTTGCCGAAGGCCGCATGCGTCCGAAACAGACCAAAAAAAATGTTAAGATAACAGTACGGTGCCTTGGACACTATGGAAATCGATTTCTTTATATCATTGTCTATTTGATCAAGAAATCACATTGTGAATTACAATGGAAAGAACAGTTGGAAGAGATGAAAGAACTTCTTTTCTCCTTTTTTTTATACTATTAATATGATAGTGGCAAAACAACAAATCATAAATAATAGTCGGATCCGCCCTATGACTGGTCATTAAATTGAACAGCAGGAAAAGAAATATATTACTCTCTGTCTCTTTTTTCTCTTCTCAAGGTACTGTCGGTTCATCGAATGTTCGTTATTTAACTACCGAACTTGATTCCACTGTCTCACTTCGATGTGAAATCGCTCAATTACCAAGCAATGCTGTTGTATGTTTTCATTTTTCTTGTTGAAAATCAAAAAAAAGAAAAATGTCCTTCCTTCTTAGATTACCTGGGTGTTTAAACCAAAAAATCTAACACAAGATGGAATCAAATGGTTGCCACTCTATGCAAATGCTCGTCGTTTAACACAAAATAACCAACGTTTCATTGTTGATTATAGTGGATATAATATTCAAACAAAGAAACATTTATCTATTTTAACAATAAATCATGTCAATATAACCGATGCCGGTATTTATATGTGTAAATCAAATCAACATCATTCAGTGGCTAATCTTTTTAATTTAACTGTGACTCGTAAGTAAATACAAGGATAACAACAGATGACAGAAACGTTCGCCTCTTTTTGTTTTATAGCTTCGATGAAAATCTATCCCAATGATGGCATCATCGAATTACCATATCATTATCGTTCATTGAATATCTCGTGTAGCGTACGTGAATTACCGTCGAATAATATCGATCCATTAGAATTAAAATGGTTTCATAATAATCACGAAATCAAACATGAAACTCTATCGCATTTAATTAATAAATATCCTCATCATAATCAAGCAACATTAACTCTACATATAAAACATTTATCATTGAACGATTCCGGACATTTCAAATGTGTTTATAGAAATAGTTTAATTATTAGCAAAGATGTTCAGATCATTTTTACTTCGGGTAAATTCAATTTAGTCTTGTTCTCCCATATGTATCAAACTTAATCGTTTCGTTCTAGTGCTGGGCTATTCAAAATCGATGAGTAGTCGACTAAACATATGTTCACACTCGTCATACATTTTACTTATGATGATCATCATCATTCTTATTCAACAATGAATAATCAGAACATTTTCTTTTTATTATATTTCAATCTCGTTTTCATGCATGTGTGTCACACAGTGTTTGTTGCATCTTCTTATTCCTCTTCTTTCCTTTTTGTTCTTTATCTGTTCATCGATCCAAATTACAAATGAAGATGACAGTAGACTATCAACATAAGACCTTGTCACTAGACAACTTCGAGAAACATACTCTCATGAGAATAACTATAACAAGAACGAGAAAATAAGTCAAACAATGAATTTTTCTATTTATCGATCTATGTCACTATCCAACCTTCGAATTCACACACACACACACACACATATATAAATATAAATATATATATATTTCTTCATCTAGCCTATTTTTTCTGTTTCTTTTTGTTTTAAAGTTTGATTCAATGGAAAGAAAAAAGAAAACACTTTTTTGACATTCAATAAAAAGAAAACTGTGCATCAATGTTCTACTCACTTAGTTAGCATTACATCATCAACATCGTATCTAAAAATAATCATCCTTCCACTTTCTTTCATTTCCATCTATCATACATTCATCATCTGGGAAATAGGCAGAAGGAGAACGGATTATGACTTGTACGACTACTGGCAATTGATACATTCTGAAAAATGAATTAATTAACAATCCACAAGGAGAAACAAAAGAGGATTTCCTTATGATTAAATCAACATTAAAAAATCAATCTTATTTAAAAGAAGAATTTATTATAAATCAAAACTTTGTTGACTATCAAAATGTACCCGTCGACAGCGTACACGTTGTCGAAGACTATCAATGTCACAAAGATATTTCCGAGGAACTTTCGAACAGATTAAATCCGATGAGATTACTGTCACTAAATTACGATTCTTTGACGATAAGTTGTCTGTTGATTCATATAGAACAACATAACTTCCTTGTTCCATCGAAAAACAACAACCACATTGACATTCATAATCATTTAACACGAAAAGTAATCGATGATGTTGACAAAGTCGCGCAAAGTATTCTTGTCGATGATCGATGCCATCGGAATATGAAGATGATAAATACGATTGAATAGGTTGACGACATTTAAATGTTGATCTGTTGTTTACAGTTGATGAGAAAAGATCTTGATCATTATTGACACACGAAACGATAGACGATCGACATCGAGGCGCGGCTGTTTGCAGTTCTTCAATGTTTAAAATCGTTCGAGAACCATAACTCGACGAATGACTCGATGTTGATGATGCAATTGATGAAAGTGAAGTTGACGTTTGCATGATAAACTAAATAACAAACGAAAAAAAAGATGCTAGCTGTCAATTGAATACAATCGAACACCAATACATACATTTATATAAGATACAGATTGAACAATGTCAATCGTGTGATATTTCAATTAGATTAAAAACATACGAAAAAAAAAGCAAAATATTTCTCTCCAATCAATCAAACAATCAATCATTCAAGTGTTCACTGTATGCAGATTGTTCTTACCTCAATATATGTGCGTTATTCGTATCATATAAATCAATAAAAAAGCTTTCGAATGAAGTGGATTGCTTGGATGTGATTCTGCTTATATTTCAAACTGGCACACGCATCGAAGAGACAAGAGAGTATGAATATGAGAAGTGTTGTGTAATGTTAATGAATATTAAACGATTAAATTCAACCCATTAAACATGGGACTAATTTGTACGCTTGCCTATCGATGTGAAAGAAAACAACACATTGAATTGATCAAACGATTTTCACGGATGTTTTTCTTTACTATTCATAAAAGTTATCTTAGGAAAAGATCAAAATTGACGAAAATATACAACTGCCGAAGTGAATTTCATTGTTTTTGATAAACAATGCCTAAGGCCAAAGTATATACAGTCGGTAGAATTTGTTATATATCAGTGATGTGATAAATATTATTCTTCGTTGTCGTTTTTTTTTCTCTCTCTCGCCGAATGAAAATAGATTACAGGTGAAAATGAGCTGCATGAATTTGTCTTAAATAATTGTTAGATAACTTGTCAATTAACGTTAATCTCTCGATTGTTATGAGAAAAGCGCATCAACACACTAGCAACTTCTCGCGCATAGAGATCGTCTTGAAGGATTAAAAAACATATTGATTACTTAATGAACCAAATTGCTTAGGTCATAATCAAATTCACAATAAAGCAGAAATGTTTCGATTAGTTTTCAGATATTTAGTTAGATTTATTAAAAATTAAAATCAAAACAAAAAAAATATCCATAATTGAGTATTACAAATCGAAAGTGAGTTCATCATTGTGCTGCATTCGTCGACAACGGACACGTTCACGTAATAATTCGACATCACAAAGGAATTTTCGTGGAACCTTCGAACACACTAAATCCGATGAGATAACAGTTACCAATCCATGGTTATTAACAGACATTTCATTTGTTGATTCATACAAAATGACATAACTTCCTTGTTCCATTGTAAATCGACAACCGCATTGACATTCGTAATCAGTTAAAACGAGAAGTAATCGATGTTTTTGACAGAGTTTAGCAAAATATTCTTGTCGTTGATCGGCATTCGATAATTTCGCTTCAAGTGGCGATGCTGTTGATGATGCTAAACAAGTTCGAAAGAGTTGACGACATTTTATCATGGATTTATTCGATGATAATGTTGGAATTTGAGTTTGACGACGTCGTGGAGGTGGAAGTGGTGGTGGTGATGATGGTGGTGAAAAGATCGTTTGATCATTGTTAACAAATGAAACAATCGATGATCGACATCGAGGTGCTGCTGTATGAAGTTCTTCGATATTGAGGACCGTTCGAGAACCATAGGTCGATGAATTGCTTGATGCAGACGATGCAATTGATGAGAGAGATCCTGAGCTTTGCATGATTATTATTATTCGAATTGAAGAAAGTGATGATTCGATAAATAGATATCCGGATATTTATATACGAAATAGAGAGAGAGAGAGAGAAGGAAGAGAGAAAGGAGAAATGAGAGAAGTGTTGGGCAATATTAATGAATTCTAAACGGCTTACATCAATTGAATCCAATCAATTAACAATCGACTAATTGATTCGTTTGGTGCTCTAGGTGAACGATCGATCGAACGAACGAACGAACGAACGAATCAACACATGAGAGTGATCAAACGCGACAGCAACTTCTCGTTTTTATTTTTGTCTGATATTCACTTTTCGTTCATGAAAGTTATCATACGATGAGATCGAAATTAACTAAAAAAAGACAACACACCTTTTTATTTATCATAAACAACGCCTTAAGATATCGATTGACTGCATGACATGATTAATTCGAATAATTGATATTGGATATTAAAAAGCAAAATGTATGAAAACCCGCACATTTGACGAATATTTCCTAACACATTATTACAATCCTCATTATCATCTATGACGAGTGAATAACCTTCTGAGTAAATTTCTCTAGTAGAATACAAAGTTTGTTATGAGCAAAGTGATAATAATACAAGGCGCTTCGGTTTTCTTTATTGATAAATGATTTTTTTTGTTAAACTACAAAGAAGAAGAAGAAGAAAACTGAACGAAATAATAAAAAATACTGAAGACACACACAGCAGCAAATAGTCTAAGTTGTTTTTTTTTGTATATTTATTAAATACAATCAAACGAAAACATCATATTTCACCGGGTTGATGGTTCGTTTGTTAGTTTTTTTTGTCCTAATATATGTAATCATAAAAATTGTTTCGCTAAGATAAATGCACTTAATATATAGAAATTCCAATGAATGAATAAATCTAAACAAGAGAAAGAATATTCATAGAAAAAAAAAGAAACAACTTCAATCAATTTACTCGATGATTTATTCGTTTTTAATCCAACTGAAATATATTTTCGTAATGGATCTGATTCACATATATAATTTCCAGCTATTGTCGATGGTTCACCCGTATAAAATAATGTCGATATAAATGAATTTTGAGTGACATTTTTGGTGATACGTGCTTGTCGATTTGAATGCGAACCAAGTCGTTTATTATTATGCCACCAATGTATTTCATGATGTCGACGACCTGTATGATTGTCTGTTAGTATACAATTTAAACGTATTGAATATTGACCAGTTTCATTTGTTGGAATGAAAATATATTTCGGTACAATATCAAGACTTTGTATAACTCGTACTTGATATGTCATTTGTATTGTTTTTGGTGAAAGTGATTTACACATATATAAACCTTCGTCGGAATAAGTGACTTTAGATAATGTTAATATTGTCGAATGAGAAATTGATGTGTCATTGGCTTGTTGTATTTTTTGTTGAATACTATAACGTGTTTCACTTGGCGTTAATGATTGAGTATTGAGAAATAATGGACGCCAATGAATCTTTTGCGTACGAAGTTGATGATTATTTGAATCAGTTAAATTTTGATAGAGCCATTGAACAATCTGTATACAAATCAAGTAGAAAAAAAAAACGATTTATCAAACCAAAAAAGTCTCATACGGTTTTATCGCTGTCTTCATCTTGAAATGTACATAAAAGCGATAGATCTGAACCATATTCAGCGGTTACACGTTTTGGATGTGTTCTTGAATTAGCTAAATATTTAATTTGACAATTATTTGAAAAAATGCTAACGATAGTCAGTCATAAGTTGCAGTGACATTTGATTGAGATCAATAGAAATCCTTCTATTTACAGACAGATTATTCTCAATCAAAACTAATTCAATTTGACATCATTGAATCTTTTTCTTTTGTTCAATTGAAAAGGAAACCTTTAAATTATTCAATTGAGGAAAAAAAACGTTTTCTTTCTTTCTTTGCTGTTTTTCTATTCATTGGTCATCGAGAAAGTTTAAATGAAATATATATTATAATCAATATTCCATCGAGAATTCTATTCGCATGATAGACTCTTTTCTTGTTAATCAGAAATCGATTATAAATACTTACCAAAGATAATATCAATCGACAGATACAAACAGCAAATAATAAAAATGATTTGCCGATGAAAATACATTTATTGTTCGTCGTTTTTATATGTATATGTATATATATTTATTCTGAAATCAAAACAAAATACAACAATTAATGATATGATGATATCTAATGAGATTTTTGATACTCATGTATCAATAACATTCATTATCCAATATGTCGAAAATTTACTCTTACATCATAAACATTCGATCGATTCTCCTCATTGCTGGATTTGAAATCACTAATTGAAGAAGGCGGTGAAATATGTGTATATATTATATATTACAATTGTCTTTTCTCTTTTGTTCTATGACACGCACGCAATAGATAGCTACAACTATACAATAGTAATTAGTACAACACACACACACACATACATATACGACTGAGAAATATGTACAGATGAGGATAGCCAACTGACTAGCCCTCCGGAGAAGACAACTTCGCTTCTTTTCTCTTGCCTATTTACAAATTGATTAAAAATGAATGAAACTGAATTACTTGCCATGCATCATACAATGGCTAAATTCGAGGAGCCGTAGCGTTGTCGGTGCGGTGTCGGTGATGATGAAGAGACATGCACACTCGAGAAACCCTAGTCATATGTATATGTATATACGCACACGACATATATCGCCTATGTCATGCAACTACGCGTGGACATTACTCTCGACGAGTTAAGAATAACTAACAATCATCATCATCATCATACACACAGGTCATATTTACATTGACTACCGTTGCAGTTTTTTCTTCGTCTTCGTTATATAGATACGTGCTAAAGAAGACGAATTTCTAAGTATTCTCTGTCTCAAAAGTATACATACGTACGTACGATTGACGAATAAATTCGAGATTTTTGTTGTTATAAGAAGAAATAAAGACGCTTCGAAAATTTACGTCCATGGACATTTATTTTACATCTTAGAAATTGTGTCATATATAGAAGTTAATAATGTTTTGTTTACTTTTTATAACCTTCTCACAGACAGCTACATGTGAACACAATATAATATATACGTACGTTCATGTTCTGAGGCAAGAAAAAAAAATTCAACTGATTGATGAGAGTACGAATAATTGATTTGAAAGAAGAAGAAGGAGGAGGAGGAGAACAGGAAAAAAAGAAACAAAGAATAGACACCAATGACGTTTATTGAATCGTAAAAAATATAAACGATCTTTTCTTTTTCTTTGCTTCTTTTGTATTTTCCGTATTTCTAATAGTTCGACAATATATAGCATGTCTAAAAATTTGATTTAATGACATACAAGGGCGCAGATTTTTCTTTTCTTTCTTTGACTGTCACACTCGATGTTCATACTCATGTACAGTAGTTTGAACTGTCGGAAACAAGAATAATGTTCGTTGTACGCGGCGTTCTCTATTGTATATACATTACATGGCGAGATAATATTCGAGGCGATTAACATTGACAATTTCTGTTTCGAATGGACAAATGGCAGTGACCGCACAAAAGTCGATTACCCATCATTAGTAAAAATGACATCATATGATCTTAAATAACTCGAGGCATTTTCGAGAACGGCATCGGTTCATATGAAATATAAACCTTTGTGTTTATATAAATATACGAAGAAAGAAAAGGAGTCAATGCATGCGAATTCAACGAAGAAAATGATTGAGCATAACGATGATATGAATTTTCAACTAGGCATGAACAAGTTCTAGACAATCGATCTTACTGTAATGTAACTTGGTGCTACATGATGGCCTTCTATTTAGAAAATGCTCATTCATTGGAGTGCTAATTTTTCTTCTTCTTATTCTATTTTCTTTGCCGCACGCAAAACTCGATCAAGTGTATGAAACGGTTTCCTTTTTTTTCCATCTCCTTCTCTATTACTTGTGCAAACTTTGTGTCATTAGACATTATTTCTGCTGTCACTGTGTTACGATTTCTTTCATTACTTACTTCATTCACCTGTTATGACAGATTCTTACTCGTTCTGACGACTGTTCATTGAACAGTAGTCGCTACTTTTCTTTTTCAAGTGGTCAACTAAGAAAAGAAGAAGAAGGAGAGAAAAAGAAGACATTGAGTACTTTCTCTCTCTTTCTCCTACTCTCTTCTCTTATCTATGTAGAGATCAAATATTTTCGAGTCTCCGTCTTTTTTTTACAATCAAAACGAAACCCAAAAGATAACTGTCCGGACATGCGCCTCCTTTCAATTGATAAAAGACGTGCGGACGAAGGAGTTTTTGTGTGTGTGTGTGTATATATATACACTTGAAACAAATAAAAAGTGACACACTAAGGGCAACGTCAGACGCATCCCGCTGTGTCTCGTGATCCGAAAAAGACACTGTGCATGTGCGCCGTTCAACTGGCGGAAGTTTTAAAAATTGGCTCCTTCCGATTCGGAGACGGGAAACTTCATGAATAGGCTCAATAAAGCTTTAACTAACAGCAAAAAAAAGAAGAAGAAGAAGGAAAAAAAACCGCACATATACAATCAATACATTTACTTATTGTATATAATCAATTAGATAAAAAAAAAGAAATGAAAAGATTCTAACCTGTATTTTCTATGATTATTGTATGTGAATGTGTATGTGACAGTCACTATAACTAAGATAAGTTCAAAAGAATAATCTAAATGAATGAATGAATGAACAGAGAAATGATTGTCGGTAAGCAAGAATAAAAGTCAACCAACATTTTCGATGTTAATCGAATAAACGTGTGTTGGACACTAATCGATCTCTTGACCCTTTGATTGCATCATGTTTGATGTCCTACGAGTCATTCTAGTAAATGACGAAGAAGAGGAGGAAGAAGTTGATGATGACGACGACGACGACTAAGTATGATAATCTCTGGGCAATAATTGAATTTGACTATATATGTGTGTATGCGTATATCGCCAGTGTAGACCACGCCCAGGGCTCTTACTGCACCCGAATAAATCACTCGACTTTGACCTATTCGCATCATCTTTAGTGTGTATTGCTTCGTTTACATTGAATTAGTTTTTCTTTTCTTTTTCTCATTTCTAGTGTCAAGGATATTTCGAGAAATAGAGTAGTACATACTTGCTCGAATATGCAAAAGTCCCGAGAGCATCAATCATGGTTATGACATATGAAGAGATCCCCGTTCCAATTGGTTGAGTTTTTCTTTTCCTTTTCCTCAATTCTATTTCGAAATAAATACTCATAACTTAGAGAATATAGTCTCTCAATCCGGTAAGGTCAATTGGGATGATGGGGAAATAGGGAAAGATGGCCGTGATGTAAGAGCTCTTTACGCTTATACGCGTGCGAAATTACCATTTTCTCTTTCTTATTATTTCTAACAGTTAACCGGAAGTGTGTCCTTTCTTGTGACGAATTCGATACTGACTAAATACACAAGTATTTATCTATCTATCTATCGTTCGATCGATCTACATGTATATTTATATTTATATTACTGAAATCGATCTCTTCCTTTCTTCTATTCGCACGTCACTGAACACGTTGTATGATATCGTTGATTTTCTTTCTCTCTCTCTCTTCTTTCTCTTGTGTATACAACATCTATGTTTTATGTTTTGTCGATAATACATCAACACACATCTACAAAACTAAAATTGTTAATGATCAAAGTGTGCACATGAGTAGCAAAGACAATAGAACGTAGTCAAATGAAACACATATATATGTATATGTACAAAGATAACCTTCCGCAAGACTGAGTTCGGTTTCAAAAAAAAATGATGATGATGATGACGAACAAAACGAGTCGGCTTATAGTTACCCCTAAAGGCGTTTGTTGAATAAAACGACAACAGATTGTATGATGACGAGAATAATTCCGCTAACAATAGGTAGAAGTGAGTGAAAAAGTAAACGATGAGAATCATGTCTGTTGACTGAAGGTCATTTGACGCGTGCTAACCAAACCTTTGTTAAATATATTTATTGTCTCTCAATGTTTATCATTATTCGGCGAGTGAGCGAATGAATGAGAAAAAGAACGAGAGAGAGAGAGAATGACAGTGATCTTAAGTCATCAGACATTGGATCTCATGTACTTCGTATTTCAATTTGTATACGATGACTTACCTGTACACAATGCTCAGAATTCAATTAGAAAGTAAAATTATCAAGGGAAATGTGTCAGTCTTTGAATATAACATCTGATTATATGCGTGTGTCGACGTAACAATTCGTACTCATCATTGAACCATTAGCGAGGCAACACTTTTTTCCTCTATTCGATCGTGCATATTGCGATTTTATTATTATTATTATCATCAAACGGGAGACAGAAAAAAAAAGATGAAAAAAAA
>Ga0209930_1000622_pt1 | contig 77003 bp, 79 predicted proteins | sample ThiBiot_500_biof_2_FD_183948 | JGI IMG/M metagenome (GOLD analysis project Ga0209930, IMG submission 183948) | Wastewater bioreactor microbial communities from Cape Town, South Africa - Thiocy_cont_500_biof (SPAdes) | ecosystem: Engineered > Bioreactor > Thiocyanate-remediating >...
TTTCTCGACAAAAAATCAATTCAATTTCATACTACCTCCGAAACATTTGTGTCCGAATTGACCGCACACACGAGAAAGTGAAATCGTTTCAATCATTTGTGGGTATTGGAATACTAATAATAATAGAAAGGAGAGTAAAATTAGACGAGAAATTGAATGCATAATTATTAATATAAATCGGAGAGAAGCAAATTAGTGAGAATGTTTTTCTTTGATTTTGTTCACACTGTTGTTGACACTAATAAAAAAGAAATAGAAATGAACCGAAATTTATACCGGTGATATTTGAAAAGGAAACAAACGAGAGAAAATAAGAGAAATCTTCTCACCCACACACACACATACAGATTGTTTCTATCCCACGAGGCTATTTTTTCTAGCTACTATTGAGGTGTTTCATAAAAATCCCTACTTTTAAGCACTAGAAACGAACAGGAAAGAGGAAAAAAACTCAGGTAGGAGGTTGTTTCTTTTTTTATCCAAATTACATAATATTAAGAATGCATATGATTTGTATTTGATAAACATTGATCGGAAATTAATAGAAGATCAAAGTTAGCTATAGAATATAGGTTGTTTCACATGTCATATACAATACAAAATAAAACGACACAATCATCCATTGGGAACGACACAACAAAAACAAAGCAAACTACCTATTAGTTTAACTCTTCAGAGAATAACTAACGAAAGTTATTCTTTAATCAACAACAACAGAAAAAAAGACTAAAAAAACTTTGGCAATATTTTTATAATTGGATATATAAAAATTGAACGGTGTTGCACTACTCTCTCTCTCTTCTCTCTTTTTTTCTAATCTTCTCAACGATCAATATTTGATAGTAAAATAACAAAGTTGTTATAATTAGAATAAATCAATATTAGTTTTTCGGTTTCTTACTAACTGAAAGTTTATGTGTATATACAAATAAATAATCCCACTCGACCAAAATTAACAGGTAAACTATGACAGTTGCCTGGCGCCATCTACATTTGCATATATCAAATATAGATTTCAAGTTTTTCTATTTGAAAATGAACAAGCATAATCATGAAAAAACAAATTTTTCTCTTCATTTGAAATCCATGAATAACAGAAAATAATCATCATCGATAATTGGTAGTTTTAATTAGCTTATAGATGATCTTGCAGAAATAAAGAACAACAAACGAGAAATAAACGAGCGTAACTTCGTTAGTCTTAACAGTCATCATTCTTCATCGTAGTTCTCCTATTCTTAACAACATCTGTATTGCACTAGTTGATACTTTCCGGTTGCTTTTTTATGTGTTTGCCTGTTTGGTTTTGACAAAATGCATTTGTAATGTCGAACATCTTATTTTCTTGTTTAATGACTCATTTTTTGCACATATTTCTTCTTCTTTTTTTTTATTTATTTCATCAATCGAAGACAGATCTCGTTTGTTATTTCTGCCTTTTGTATAAAAAATGATATGATTATAGAATATAATTTGTTCTATATACATATTGACAAGAAAACAAAAAGAGAACATTAATTGTGTTAATTCACTTTCTTTGATTTTTCTTTTCGAAGTCTGTTTGATGAGGATGAGTATTCAGTTTCATAGATTTTCTTCTTTTCTCCTCGATTGCGGCTACAATATAAATATATATCTATCGAGAAGAAGAAAAAGAAGAAGGAGAAGGAGAAAAACATATAACGTCGCAGTACGAGACAACCCTTTTGTCCACATTAGAAAACGAAGGAAAAGAAGGAAAAAAAACGAGAGGAAATAAGAACGAGTAATGACTGACAGACATATTCCACTAAGAACTTTACCGGTATTTCTACTCAAAGCAACTATATCGATGCCTTGAGCACTGACTTCGCTTTTTTTCCTCTCCCTCTCTCTCTCTCTTAATGGTTGATAGAATGATGTATGTTTTTCCTTCTTTCATTGTCATAAATGTGAGTTTTCTTTCTTTTATTTCAAGTAAATTACTTTCTTTTTAAATATTGTTAATTGAAATTGGAACGAGAAGGCATTTTTTGTGTTGTTGTTACTCTGTTAGATTAAATACTCCGATCACCGTTATAAAAACATGATGGTATCGGTAAATCTTATTGAGAGTTGTCTTCAAACGACACTTTGACGACGAAACATTGACCCTATGTGCCTTTCATTATCGTCTCAAATAACTTCGTCGACTAGTCTTAATTCATCAAATAACATCATGGCAACGAATGCCGAAGAAAATGATCTCCTTGTTGCAAAAAATTCCATGCCGGAAGATGATCCAAATGGAAATACATTACATGATGCTCGAGAAATTCGTTGGGGACCACAACATGCCGGTGCAAAATTGCTTGCTAGCCAATATACGAGAGGTATAATTGAGACATAACAGGATGTTGGCATGATTTTGTTTTGTTTAATTATTAAGAAAAACGTATTCAAGAAATCATCTCAATTATTTTCTGTATTATATTAATGATCTATAATTTCTATTTTATTTGTCGATATTTTGATGTTAGAAATTGGTATTTAATCATTCCTTCTGCTTGTAAGTCGATAAATGCAATCGAACCGTAAATCGATTAAACATGTGTTTGTTTAGTATTAGGAATTTTAACTGCTGATTTAGCATCAGGTATTGTTCATTGGGGTGCTGATACGTGGGGTTCAGTTGATATGCCATTTATTGGCCGAAATTTTCTACGTCCATTTCGTGAACATCACATCGATCCAACATCGATCACACGTCATGATTTCATCGAAACTAACGGCGATAATTTTGCTGTTACTGTTCCTTATCTATTCTATATGGCGTATAAATTTACTTATTGGAATGAAATTCAAATTCGACATATTTATAATTTTGAAGTCTACATGTTTCTCTTAGCTATATTTGTTTCAATGACGAATCAAGTAGAATAAAATAGGAATTTATTTTTGAATTTGAACAAAAATTTTCCGATTGAAATTAGTTTCATAAATGGTCGCATACGTATTTCGGTCTGCCATCGTATATCGTTGTTCTACAACGTTATCATATTATTCTCCCTCGAAAACATCACCGATTACATCATGGTAGAACTCAGATTATTGCTTTGTTTTCCTCTATTAAACGTTCTTGTTTTTTTAGTTGTTCCGCATGATACATATTTTTGCAGTAAGCTGAGAAGATGAATTTAATATGCGAAAGGTCATTTGCTTGTTTTTAGTTACAACTGGTTGGCTCAATTGGCCACTTGAAATGCTCAAATTTTGGCCATGGCTCGAATCTATTGTAGAAAAATATACAGGAGCAAAACCACGTACAGACGATTTTGCTTGGGCTCAAAGGACAGAAAAAGTTCATTGCTATTAGCGAAATTTATTCTTTTTTCTCTCTCTCTCTCTCTATGTTTCTTTATGTATCAAGTGCGATTATCACTATTGTCACTTTCTTTCTTCTTTTTCTTTTTTGTTACACTTTTTTTTCTCACATATTACGCTATTCTTTCTCTGCTTACTCATTAAAACCTATTTGCTTGCTTATTAACTCTCATTCATCTGTGATGACTATTTGTGTGCAATTTCTAGGAGCAAAACGAAGCAATTGTCGACTGCACACGATTGTCAGATATACATGTCGTAGAAAAAAAACCTATCGTCTGCTTTCCATCATTATGTATCCCATCCTATTCAGTTCTTTCTCTTTCGTTTGCTTATTTGCTTTTCTCTTGGCTTGATCATCATCTACTTCTTTTTTAAAAGTCTATTGTTGGTTTCGATTCGAAAGAAAATAAAATAACAATAGGAAGAAAAATATTAAAAAAAAGCGATAACAATCACAACATTATGATAATTCCTCCTTCAGATAAATATGAGTGTCGAAAATGAATCATGTGTCATTTTTCCCGTCCAACAAATTGTAGCTACATCGATCGGAGCGATGTGTACAGCACTCTTTATGGTACAATAAATTAAAAAAACCTGAATCGAACAAAACTCGTTTTTTTTTAGACACCATTCGATGTTGTTCGAATACGTTTGCAATCACAACAACAACCATTTGCTAAAGGAGATTGTTATGTCTTTCGAAATGGCCTCGGTGATCATATGTGTACATGTTTCAATGGAGCTGAGTCCGTTCCATGGTATAATCGATCGATACCAGGCAAATATCATGGTATGATCGATGCCATGTTTAAAATAACACGCACGGAAGGTCTCCGATCGTTATGGTCGGGTCTTCCGCCGACATTGATCATGTCTCTACCGAATACAGTTATTTATTTTACGAGCTATGAACAATTGAAATGCGTCATGGGCTATCAACGAACGAATACGAATCCATTTGTACCTGGTCTAGCTGGCGGTCTAGCTCGTATATGTGCTGTGATTGTTACAAGTCCGTTAGAATTAATTCGAACAAAGAAAATGTCCGAACAATTGTCCTACAAAGATCTTTTGAAAACATTGAATAATTCCATTGAATCTCATGGATTACGAACACTATGGCGAGGACTTGTGCCAACTCTTTGGAGAGATCTACCGTTTAGTAGTAAGTTCAATTTATGACCGATTTATTCATTTATTTCGTTTGCTTAGTTTTTTATTGGTCGACATACGAACGATTAAAATGTAATTTCGTAAAATCTTTTCGATCTATTTGATGTAGCAAAAGAAAACGAATCTTTGTTTAGTATTCATTATGCAAAAATATGATACAGCTCCGACTATCAGTGCATTCTATTCCGGTGCAACGGCTGGTGCTCTTGTGTCAATCATTACTCATCCATTTGATACTGTCAAATCAATTCGACAAGTTCAATTAGGTAAACAACAAATGCAAATATCACAATCGACCATCGAAATTCTAAAGAAAATGCTTCGAGAACAAGGCATACGAAGTTGGTACAAAGGTAATTATATCAAAAAAATAATAATATAAAACCGATGTTTTCGTTTTTAAATATTCGTCTGTTTAGGTTTAGTACCACGTTTATTAAAAGTTTCGCCAGCTTGTGCGATAATGATTTCTACGATTGAATTTTTTCGTCAATATGTATTTAAATAATTCTGTATTTTTCTTTTGGGCATAATAAACTTGTTTTGTTTAAATTCAATCGACGATTGACGGAAAGAAAACGAAATCGATCTTGCAGAGAATTATTACCGTTTATTGAAATCGAGTTGAATGGGGGGTCTGACAAATAAAACGTATTTAAATTGATTGTGATTTTGTCTGTATATATATTTGACATTCGACATTCAGAACAAATCGCAGGTAGGTGTGTGCGTTTGTTAGAAAGTTTTGTTCGCGTTTGATCAGGTCAATGAAAATGTTAATCCAATAACTGACGACGACAGGTGTGTGTGTGTGCGTATTCAATCTTCTTTACAGAGTAAAGTATCGAGATTTGTTACAAATTCTTCTCACACGCGACATGAATAATCATAGTCGGACGATGATAATCAAAATTGCCATTATCCTAATTTTCATGCGTACGTTAGTCGTCACGGTTGATACGTGTGTGTGAAAAAGAGACTCGTTTTTACTTTTGTTCTTCATCTGTCACGCTATTAAGATAAATAAATGTCTATGATTATCGCCAAAAACAAGAAGAGAAGAGGATAAATCAAGACACAATAAAAAGCCTCGTCTATGTGTGCACCAGTTGTCATGTCAAACAAATTAAAGCAAATCAATCAAGCAACGTTGATGAGTGACCACCTATTGATAAAAATTCGTTCGGTTTTCTTTTCCTTTGGCAAGCACCAGCAGTGCATCATATATGCGCCAGATTGTTACTTTTAACAAGAAAAAAAAAAGAAAGAAAGAAAGTTAATCTTCATTCGGAATGTATCAATTGATTTCTTTTCTTTTTTTCCTTCTCTCAATCAGGTAATCTTGGTTTGTAATACAAGATGTCGAAAGGAAACAAACGAGAATAAAGAAAAGATCGTTTGTCAGCTAGAAAGCGTGAGCGACATTTTTGAATAATTTAGAAAGTAAGAATAAAAAAAATGAAGAGAAAAAAAGAAAAGAAAAGAGAATTAAACAAGAGTCCGGTCTGTCATATTCATTTGTAATGTTCATTTTTCTTCGAGTCATAATGTTGCGTGTTTTAATCTTTGAAAAAGTTCCAGTCTATTGCCAAATTGCTCGCATACATAAAAATTTTTGTCACCTTCTTTCTTTCTTTTTTTCTTCTTCTTCTTACCACGCACTTCCGCTATCGACTTTTCACACACTGTGATTAGCACACACATACACTAGGATTTTTCTCGTTTTTCTTTTTTTATTACCGTTCTTTTCTAAGTGTCTTCGAAATGAAAATTCATTTTTTTTAATGTCTTCCGGCTGAAGTATATAGATGTGTTTAGTTTGCTATCTTTAATTGCTGACTATAAGTGAAGAAGCAAAATCCTTCAAATACATTGCGTTCACTCATCATCAGCCTTTTTTTTTGAAAGTTTTTTCAAGCACATTTCCGTCTCTACCCAACCTAGCGCACAATATACAACGATGATTGTTATTGTTGTTATTGGGATAATCGTCGAACGGTTAAGTTGAAGCGTTCAATTTTTTTCTTCTTCTTTCTCTGTTACATTTAACTACTCCGACTCGGTCTTTTTCCTCTCCCTCTCTCTCTCTCTCGTTTTCTCCTACTTTTTTCTTAAAGTGAGAAATAATGCATCCGTATGTCAACTTAAGTTAAAATACACTTCTCTCTCTCTCTCTCTGTCTTCTTTTTTTATTCAAGATTTTAGACGCCAGAGAAAAATGGCATCAGCCGGCTTCGTCTTCATTTCGAAATCACGAGCTCATTGTTTGCCATTGTGATTAATACTCTTGAAAAACAGAAGTTTTTTTGAGCTTAATATCAACATATCACAATGTCATCATTCGACTCGTTCAATCCAAAAAGTAAGTGTGCATATATACATATCTCTTATTTGAGTTTGATTTTATTTCGTTTTACATATTCTTCTTCGTCTTCTTCGTTTTTTTTTTTATTTTATTGAGTGTCGATATAACGATTGAATAGCTATTAGTACTTTTGCAACAGTTGTTACTCATCACAGTGGATGAGGCGAAGCGGCTAGTGTAATTGAATATCGGAGTGCAAGATTTTTATCTCACTAACGAGAGGTATTGAGTAAATCAATAGCAGCAGCAGCCGCATTTGTGCGCGCTCGCGCACGCCTGTCCTATTGATTTAAGACGCGGAAGAATATGTTGACAGATCGATACAATATAAGAAGAAAGAAACGAGACTTTATGGCGTTTGTCAATTTACTTTTGCCACTGCTGCAACGCCGCTACTACGACTCGTATTCGTACGATTGGATGCGAGCTCATACGTACATGTAGTTACGCTTGGTTAACGTTGTGCAATAAAACGGGAACAAGAACAAATCAAGATAGAGACATTAGAGAGTAGCAAAAAATAAGAGAGAAATAGAGAGGCAATGATCGATATCTTGTTTTATTGCAATAATCACTTATCAATGAGAACGAAAGAAAAAATCGAAATAGTAGCAATTGGTGAAAATTATTATCATCACAAGACAACGTTGAAGAGAATATGTATATGCTCCCTTATTTGATTTATTGGCAAGGTTTTTGCTTTTCTATGTTTTAACTAGTTGATGGTCTCGGTTCAGTGCGGCTTGAGTGTTACGAAATATTGACTAATAGAAATGGTGTGATTTACAAAGCCCTGAATACATTGACGTCAACTGATTGGTTGTTAATAGATATATATGCGAGAAAAAGAAAGCGAGAGGAGCATCTTTTCTCTCTCTCTCTGTCTCTCTTCTCTCCTGATCACTTTCGTGTATCATATCTATCGCTGTACGTTTTTTTCGTTCTTCGTCGTTGAAGCGCGAAGAAGAAAAAGGATTTGTTAATTGAAAAAAAACGAGAGAGAAGAAGAAGAGAGAGAGAGAAACTAACTGATTCAAGCAACAACAGACAGTCCATTTGAAAAGTGTTTCTTTTTTTCCTCATTTCTTTTTTCTACTTATTTTAAACTCGATCTTCTTTAACTCTCGTTTATTTAATAAAGAAAAAAAAAGAAAGAAAGAACAGAGGAGAAGAAGAAGAAAAAGAAGAAGAAAGAAATGGTCTCGCGTCGTTTAGACAAACTATCAGCAGGTAAATTTCAAATCAATGAACAAAGAAAATAATTAAACAAGACAAAAGAAATGTGCGAAAATTCATTTATTACTTTTGTGTGTCGATGTTCTAGGTCTGGCGTTAAGCAATAAATTCTTGCCTGTACATTGTGTGGTTGCACGTGACGAATGTCCACAACGTATTTTACAAGATGGATTTGTCATTGTTCCAGCTCAAACACGATTTCACGAGATTGTCTCCGTCGTTCTTCGAACGATGGAAGGCGATCTCGGTAAAATTGAACAAGATGAAAGAGCCGATGGTAAGAGGAAACATAAATATTTTACAAGTTTTCTTCTTGATTTAAAAGCAAAGAAAAAGAAAATAATATTCTTTAGAATATTTTCAAGTTGAAAAAGACTTCAATCTAATGTTCGCAAATAAATTCTATGAATTCTTTTCTTTTTTTTTATTATTTATCAGGTCAAATACTGATAAAAAACTGGAATCCATTACCGATTCCAACTGTAACAGATAATCGAACAGTAACCGTTCAAGAGATTCTTGGCGATCTTATGAATGTTGCCATTCTACAGATTCGAATATCAAAGTAGATTGAATAAAATGCGTTTTTTTTTGTTTCTAGTTTGTGATTTGTTCTATTCTTAAGATATTCGAATAGTAGCGATGATAAACGATCGAATAATTTTTTAATGAAACATTTCATTCCTTTTATTAATGACGAACGAGATAAGCATGAAGTAGGGGTAAAACGAATATTTTTTGCCATTTATCTAATTGTTGTTTTTTGTTAAGCTCGTTAATAAATTATGTGAAGTTATGCATGATGATATCGATGATGATGATGGTAATCAGCAAAATTCACTAACTAAACCGACAACAACAAGTCCTCATGATTATTCAATAGCATCATCAAATTCAAATACAAACGATGGGTAAAATCGAATATTCAAAAATATGTCTTTGTTTCTTTGTAAATCATTTCTCTTATTTCAGTGATAATACACCATTAAATCTTTCAACTAAACCTTATCTACCTATTCCTGACTCAACAAAATCATTTCTTAATTATCCATTTGCTAGTCTATTATCATTAGCACAACAACAATACAGTTCTCTTCCAAATCATCATCATCAGCATCATCACCACAATACATTACCATCATCGTCACCGACGAAAGATTATGCATATAATCGTCGACAACGTGAACGTACAACATTCGATCCACACGAAGAAACACCGAGATTACTTCAAATTTTTACTGATACAAAACATCCGACACGATATCAAATCGCGTCGATTTGTGAAAGTTTAAATGCTTTACCGTGTAGAAAAGGTTCACATTTGAGCTTTTCTTTTCTTCACAAAGTCATTGAATTCGTTTGTTTTCCGTAGGTAAAAAAGCTCTCGAACCGTATAATATTCAATATTGGTTTAAGAATGCTCGAGCAGCTTTAAAACGTAAGAAACGTCGTTTTATAAATTCCGAAAGTGCGCCTGAACATGCTCAACAAGACGATTTTCCTTCTGAATCTATCGAACCAACTCATTCAACAATCAAATGTGAACTTGATTCTTCCGATGAAATTGACGATGATGAAGATGAAGAAGAAAATGATTGTGAAGATAAAACCAAATCAACGAATACAAATAATTATTATTTCAATTATTTACGAGCATTTGATATATCATTAACTGATAATACACAAAAACCTAAAACAAGTCAATCCGAAGAAAGTAACGATGAAGATAATATTAGTTCAATAAGTGAACAAACGCCACCAACACAAATTCTATTTAATTCGAACAAAATTTCCAATAATTTATCGACACCATTCGATTACAATCGTTCGAGACGTAATCGTATATTTATTGATCCAACATCTGAAGTACCGAAATTAGAACAATGGTTCGCCATTGAAACACATCCGGATCATGTTCTTATTGAACGTATTTGTGCGGAATTAAACGAAGGAGAATATCGAACAAAATTTCCTAAACTCGAATCAAAACATATTCGTTTATGGTTTAAAAATCATCGTGCAAAAGTAAAACGTATATGCCGAATTCAAACGCCTTCAACAACGGAAAAATAAAAATGCACAATGTGCAATAAAATAAAAGTTAAATATTTATAAGAAGACTTTTTTTTTCTTTTCTTTCCATCTGTGATGCTTTCGATTTCTTTTGTTTTCTACTTTTTCCAAAACACTGCTGATAGACATTTCACATATATTATATTCTACCAATACACACATACACATTCACGCATATTAAAACTATACACTCTCTGCGCTGCATATTGTGATTATTTACCTATTCTATACATGTGAATTTTCGTTTTCTTCTTATCTTTGGATAATTTCTTGACTTAGTATGTCTCTTAATATTCAGTTCATTTTTTCTTGCTTGTTGTTGTTTTGTTGTTCCTTTTTTTTGCTGATGATAACAGAAAATATTTCGCGTATATAAATGTCTTTTTCTTTTTCGTCTATCAGATACATATATATATACACGTATTTACATATAGAAAAACCGCACACATATGAAAACTTGATCCGATTAACCGGTTCGTTTGTGAAAATTAAATGTTTAATCGATAATGAAATAAAAAAAGAGAAGCGTATTTCTTTTTTTTTTTTTGTCTTCTAATTTTGATCAATAAATCATTTTTGCTCGTGTGAACAAAAGTTTTTATTTAACAAGATCAACAATTAAAACGTTCTTTTTTTTTCTTTTGATTAAACATACATTCGTCAATGACATTTTTGCTATTAAATTTTTATATAAGACCGTAAAGAAATGCTAATAAACATAATCAAAACAGTCTCATTGGACACACTAGTCGTCATCATATCAAATTCTCCAAAGTTCTTATGTTAACGCATTTTATAATCATAGAAAATCATCGAACAAGAAGTTCTCTTTTTCTTATTCATGTTGTCGTTTGAAGACATCTGTTTATGAGTTTCACAACATTCATTGAACAGACAGAATCATACTGAGTTCGTAATTATCATATTATCCCAGCGAAGAAAAAGAAAAGACAATACTGAATCGAATGCGTGCCTATTTTGTCCGTATAAATCAGTTCATCTGATATAGTCAAGTCGCATATTAAGGCAATTACATCTATTTTTCTCTCTTTTTTTGGCTGGAAGAAATAATTTCTGATTATCAAAAAAAAACCTTTTTTTAAAAGTTCTGACGACTAGATTTTTCATCTGTGTACTTTGATTTCTTCGACTGAGCTCATATTCAGATGAGTTATTCACGTAGTTGATGATTTTTCAACACATTTCCTTTCTTTATTGAAAAGCAAAGAGAAACATTTGTTATTCCATATAGAATTAAAAAGAAATATATTTACACCTAGTAATCTTTTTCATTTAAATATGATGACGAAAAAAATACTTTTCTTTCATAGTCTTTAATTATGAACTAGCAGCTTTCACATGTTATTACTGTCAACTACCGATGTTTAGATAAGGAGACAATTTATCCTTTTTATTTTTCTTCATAAAAAAAATTATTTTTTACTAACAGGCAATTTTTATTAGATTCTGGTTTAGTTTGACGTCGCTCACTGACTGCTCTTCATGCGATTACGTGGAAAGAGAAGTGTATTTGAGCAAAAATTTAACCTGACACAAAAGTTGACATGCAGTTTTTGATTTGTATAAATCCTATTAAACACGTCCGTCTTATCTATCGATAAACATTTCGTATTCCAAACATTTCATCAGAGGAAAAAGAGAGCTCGTCATTGACTTAGATAATCTGAAGAAAGACGAGATTTCTTTTCTTCGTTTTTGTTTTTCTTCTGCTTCATCGTTAATCTTCAACTAAACTATTTTCTTGCTAGAAGAGTTACATTCAAATTATTGAAATGGAAAAATATTTAATGTTATTTACGCATTATCTGCTTGGTTACGTTGGTAAGTCAACCTGAATCTGTACGTGATGAAAGAAGATTAAAGTCAAATGCGATCGTTTTTTTCTAGGCACTGTTATTTGTTCAATTGGACTTGTTCTAGCTCTATGTTCAGTTTACATATTTACACGTCGCCACATGGTAAATTCAAGATTTATCAATATAATTTGACAATGATATCGTTCTTTCTCTTTCGATTTTCTAGCGAAGTGCTGTTTCGACCTATTTAACTGGCTTGAGTTTAAGTGATAGTTGTCTTTTATTTATGGGTCTAATCTTTGCACTCAATGCATCGATACCACCCAATGAACAAAACGAACGATTCTATTCGTCATATATTCATAAACGTATATTTCCATATGTTTATGCTTGTATTATTTGGTTTCAATTTACCAGTGTTTGGATAACAAGTGCGTTTGCTATTGATCGTTGGTTTGCAATTAAATGGCCAATGTTGCATTATACATATAGTTCGAAACGATCTTGGTTAGTTATTTGAAAACAAAAACAAAATTTCAATTGAAATTTTCTTTTTTAATTTAGTTACATTGTTGCCTCTATTTATTGCTTAGGTTTTATATACTCATTACCCCGTTTTTTTGAATATAGAACTGAATTACGTCATGAAACATTTACTGTGTCAGAAAATCAGACAATTAATATTAATTATCTTGTTATTAATAATAAATTACTTAATAGTACAATCTATCAATATACCGTACATCTAAGTATGTCACTTGTTCACAACGAATGATGAATATTGTAATTAAAAAAAAACTGCTTCTTTTTTGTTTCAGCTTTGTATAGTGTTTTTCAAAGTATTTTACCGCTTCTTATGTTATCGTATTTTAATGTTGAATTAATTCGAAGTGTAAATGCAAGTTCGTTATTTTTAAAACGATGTACGTCAATCTATGAGCAAAGCACTCGTGCAGGTGGCGAATCTAATTCTATACGCTACCGTGAAGGTGTGATAACACGTTCTGTAATTTGTCTAATTGCTTTATTCATATTATGTCAAGTTCCGGCATCGATCTTGCATTTTACTTATATGGTCTATCGAAATCACAATTGGTTATATATTTGTTATGATATTTCAAATTTTCTTATATTATTAAATAGTGCCGTAAGATAGGAAAATAAAAATAAAAACAAGTTCCATAGCGCATTTCCTTGTTTTTTCTAGGTCAATTTTTTTATATTTACTTGTTTTAATCGAAAATTTCGCCGTGAATTAGCACGTGTTTGTTTTTATTCGAAGAATCGAAGTAATTTTCTACCGACATTAAGTAATCAATCTCTTAAACGAACAAGTTCATATGTCCGTTCTCCTCATCAAAACCAATTCGATGTATAGCACGTGTTTGTTTTTATTCGAAGAATCGAAGTAATTTTCTACCGACATTAAGTAATCAATCTCTTAAACGAACAAGTTCATATGTCCGTTCTCCTCATCAAAACCAATTCGATGTAAGTATTTTATTTATATTAACAGGAAAATAATATCGGAAGGAAATGATTGAACAACTTGTCTGAAGAATTCATTTCTTTTTTTTTCTGTTTCAGGTCGTTCAAACGGACTCATGGGAATATCAAAAACGTTTTCAAAATGCTTGTATCGATCCATTACGAAAGAAAACATCCGCATCTGAATATAATTTTAATTCGAAATGTCCTCATTCGGGCTCATTAACAAATATTCGTTCGACAGCAAATCCTCAATTGAAATACGGCCGATATTCGGTTTGCGAATTCGATCCTATGAAATCATCGTTCATATCGAATAAACAACGAAAATCAACAAATTTTACGAATAAAAAAATTAAAAATAAACCCAAAGATGTTTACAATCGACGTCATAGTGAACGATATTCGTTCAACCGAAAGAAATATTCAACTTCACATACGACAAATTCATATAAAGCTCGCAGTCAACCGTTACATTATATTATACGTAAACATGAAAACGTACAATCGAATATATCGGGACCATTACCATCAAATCTAACTCGTTCAACAATGACAACTAGCTCGGAAAGTTCATTTCCAAATGAACATAATAAACTTCGACAAACAGTATCTATTAATTTCGATCAATCTGCTCGTTTATATCGTATATGAAAATTTCTCTCTCTTTTTTTTTAAATAAAAAAAATAAACAATATAATAGTTTGATTTTTTAACACTGTGATGTGCCGTTTTTTGTTTCACTTGGTTTGATATCATTCATTACAGATTGAACTAATGTTATTGCAGTTACAAATACACCTAATGCTACATAAAATATAGCGATTGATATCGATAAGATCTTATGCCGAGACGAGATCCAATTTTCTTGTATATGAAAAAATAAACTAAGACCTGAAGAAGAAGAAGAAGAAGAAGAAATCAAGTTGACATAAGTATATATTTTTTTTGTTTTTACCAGGAAAAATAAATATAAAACTAGCTGCTAATGCCCCGAGATAATGAATGGCTAAGGATATATTTGGAAGGAAGACAGCACCTGCTAAAGTGCTAAAAAACCAGAGACATACGATGATAATACGACGTTTTAATGAACTTGTTGGATTCGCAGACATAAATGATTCAATAGCCGTTCTAGCCAAATCAAATATTTATATAATTAGAAAGAGAGCAAAAAAACATGGCTTAATTATTATAAACCTTCCACAATAGATATTCACTGGATAAGCTGCATAAGTTTTTATTGCAACCATACCGACTGCAGTGATAACTGGAGCCTCTGTGACATTATAACTCAGCTAAATTCGAAATAAAAAAAGTAGAAACTGATAAATCCTTTTTTTCTCTTTTCTTACTAGAATATCAGGTTGAATCTTCGTTCCAAACGTTAAATAACCACAAATAGCAACGAAACAATAACTTAGAACTAAAATAATTGTTGATCCCAATGTAGCTTTGATACAGTCACCACGAGATTTGAGAGCAGCAAACGCTGGTACTGCATTAACATGAGCCTAATTATAAAAAGAAAAGTTCAATGAATAGATTCTCCTATTGATTAACTAACTTGATAAGCAAAACAGAGAGTTGGTAGTACTAAGAATACATCAGTCCAAGAATCCGGTCTAAAACGATTCAAAACATTCGATTATCTTCAAATTCATTGTCAACATGAATACCCAGTTACCCAGTTTTAACTTCGACATGTTCTGGTTTTAAAATAAAATATTTAACGGGTACTAAGAAAATAACATAGATAATTGCCAATACGCCGAGCATACTAAATGAAATCCTAATGAGATATATTCTCTTGAATGAATATCTCACCTGGGAATTTGTAGAAATTTCATTGAATTAGCAAAACATAATGGAAAAATGATAACTACTGATGTAATGATAATCATGACGTCACGTCTAAGATACCAATGAGAACAATAATCCTCACCAGCGATTAATGTCAAAACTAATAGAGAAACAAAATTTTAATGAAATAAGGAAAAATGATAAGTAAGTTCTACTTTGATTTAATTGATCACCGATGATGATAAAATAGGTAATACTCAAACCGTATCTAAATAAAAACAACAAAAACTCCCTTGTGATTTACGAGCAAAGAAAAAATAGTTTTCATTTACGAATATAAAATAATACAAATTGATGCTACTTTTTTCCAGAATTTGCCGCATTTTTTCAGAACGAATTCTTCATAGGATGGTGTTGTATGATCTGAGCAAACGAATAGAATAGCATAGGCACCTAAGACAACTAATATCACAGCCTAGAAATCAATTCCAAGAATATAAAAGTGACGCTAAAAAAAAGAAAAAACATACGCCATGAATAATTGAACTAACAGCAATACCACCAGCTTCATCGAATGACTTCGCAATATTCAAAAGGCCAGCCTAGAAAGAATTCGTAGTACTGACGCACTTTCTTGTCATTTATCATAGGTAAATAATTATCTTTGCGTTTTATCACAAGATGAGAAAATGTACTAACTGAATGTGACCTCAATTCGTAATTAAAAACGTTTTTCTTTCACTTACACCTATGGCAGCATTTATAATTAGACCTGATGCCATGATCCATGACATATGTGCTAAATAGAAATGCATATTCTACTGAATAAATTCGATCTTTTTTAAAAATACATACATGTTTTCAAATCATTCGATAGTAATGGAGTTCCTTCCTCTTCCAAATAAGTTAGAATATCCGTCTGTATACTCATATTTTTTATTACAGAACTTATTCAAATGAAGTTTATATAACAAAAGAAAAAAGACACGCAGAAATGAAGGCAATGTTTGATATAATCATATCTATTTATCTATTTCATAGTCAAGCAAACAAACAAAAAGTACTGAGATAAGAAGTAAAAAGTACGTGTTGTGCTTTCATTCTTTTTTGTCTCTCTTCCTTTGTCCTTTAAAAATCTCCGAATGATCCATTATTATTTGTTAAAAATCGATTAAAATCTAATCGTGTTAAGAATATGCCTAAATGTGGTAGAGCATTATGTTTTTGTACCATGCCTAAGATACCAAATAGTAATTTAATTTCATCATTAAAATCTCTTCCATATTGTCTCAAGAGATTTTCATTTTCATCTTGTTTAATTGTTTGACAAAATGAAACACATATGGAAAGAATATTTCTTATCGATTGATAAGCCGTACCTAATAACATAAATGAATGTGTTTGAATATCCGACAAGAATAATTCATGTAAATGTTTGATTTGTTGAAAATCACGGCTCGATTGTATTGAACGAATTAATTGTTGATATTTATATTCGAGCACATCGATTTGTATGTAATATTGAAAATTATCAATGAAAAATGACATCGCATTTCGTAAATGCCATACTAATGAATTTCGATTGATTGTTCGTAGATTTAACCAAAGATTATTCAATTCAATTTGCACATAACGTAGAATAATGAGTAAATGAAAAATATCATTGTAACGTTGTTTACAATTTTCACTGAAAAATGCTTTCATTGGATATTTAACTTTGTATTGAATTGATAGATGAGCCCAGCCCGTTGACCAAATATCGATCGGACCATTGATTTCATTTGTTCGTGAAAGTAAACGATTTGTTGTATTCATATCTTTTTCATTGGTTGGAAAATTAAGTTTTAATTTAAATTTATCAGCATGTGTTAAAATTGTATCGAGTTGTAGATCATTAAGACATTGTTTAAATACTTCATTGACGTCATTTTCAATGGCAATACTTGACTTTTTAAGATTTAATAATAATTGACCTGTTCGTTGAACAAAAAGTGTATAGAGTTCGCCTCGTTCGATTAAATAAAATCCTCGTATTTGTTCGAGTTCTTCAATTAAATGAAAACGATCAACAAATAGATTTCGTAATGTTAACGAAAGATCGATTCGTGCTCGTTCAATAATTCGATCGAATTCGAATAGATTGAAATCTTCGTTCAATGTCAACGCATACAATTGTTGTTGAACAAGTTGATTTTGTTCATCGTAATCAATTGAAATGATTTTTTCATTTTCATCATCATTATTCTTCAATAATAACCATGATTCGCCAATGAAAAGAATTTTTTCAGCTAATTGAAGTGGAATATACGATGGAAGCATATCTGGTATGAGTTGATATTGATTATAGTTCGAAGTTACTTGACTTGTAGGCGTCGTTGGAGTCTAGTGCAAAATTGAGACACTGGTTGAACTCGATATGCGCAAAGATTAACATGAACTTTTATTACCTGCATGCCAGAGAGTCTTTCAGGCGAATGTGCACGACTTGTGACTGTTGACGTCATACGTGATAAACTCGGTGTTGTCAAGCCCATGGCATCGACATTAATATTCGTGTTTAAGCCAATGAAAAATTCATTGTGCTCATCATAGATTTGACCTCGAGTGAGGATTGATGTGACTTGTTTAATTAAAATACGATGAGAAGCACATAATAATTTTTTCATTGTTGATGAAAGTATTGTATTTCCATCTAATGTCGAACGACGAATAAGATCAAGTATTTGACAACCACGATAGGAACTTGTTTGAAGAGATGTAACTAAGGCAACAAGTGCAGGAAAGAGATGAAAATAATCAGTTAGTGATGTTAATAAATGAGATAATGTCAACGAAGTATCAATGAGACATTGATGTTCTAATTGACTTAAACATTGAAGATAATTTTGAAGAATTGAACGTAATTCAAATGCGAAACTTAATATGTACAAACCACCTGAAAGTATACGTGAATGAATGAATGAGAGAGAGATTCTTTTGTTTTACTAGTTTTGTTTTTGACAATATTTTGTACGTATTCATCGAGTGTTTGATAATGTCGACCGAGTTGTGTTAATCGATCGAGAATTTCCAGTTCACCCGGATGAACATAGGGCACAGTCGGTTGACGCTAAAATCCAAAGAATTTCATCTATTGATTTCGAAATTTAATAAGTTCTACTTTTTTAAAATGAGGATCATCTTGTTTTAACGTTAACAAACCACTGCAACCGGTTTGTAAAGCTATCAAAGCTTCATGTAAAGCCATTTTTCAAACAAAATAATCGAAAATGACGACTAGACATCATTTATTCGATAGTAGCGATAAACTTGTTATTTGTCAAATTTCTTTAACCAATCGCAAAACGATTTGAAAGAGTCGAACAAAGAAGAATAGTAGTTTGAAATATTTTTCCCCGGAAAAAAGTATGGCCGAGCCACCATCAACAAATGTGACAATTGAACCTTGTCTTGAGCCGAGTGTTTATGAATACACACTCGATGGCGAAAAAACGAAATCGTTAGTACAGAAGATTTTCAATTGAATTCGAAATGCATCATCGTTTGTTTGATTTTAAGAATTCAGTCGATGTCGGATCATTTCACCAAGATTCTCAGTCGAATGGAATTGAATGATTTTCGTTCGGATGATTCAACTGAACAGACATCAACCGAAGACGAACGTCGTCTCGTCAATGGAAATAAAAACACGTTCAATACATTTGTCGATCACATGCGGTAGATGATGTTTTTCATGAAAAATTCGTCTCTTCATTCCTTTCATTTCTCTAGACATGCGTATGTTGAAGTTTGTGGTTTATATGATACCCTTTCCTTAGTTATGAGTACGAAGCCTCAATATTTCAAGTTAATGCCTAATCTTCCCGATGGTGACGATTTACACAATAATGTCAATCGTCAACAACGTGAAATGCAAATTCGACAACAAAATCAAGATACGATGCACAAATCATGGATATCGAAACGAACGAGTGCACGGCAAGCAGCTGATGTTCTTCTACAATCCTACGAACGTTTCATGAAGATTATTAATACAACAAGTGGAAATCTAGAAAATTTTCATGGACATTTGTCGAATTTAAGACAACGATGGAAAATTCGAAAACAAAATCAAACAAATCGATATCTGGGAGATTTATCATTTCGATCAGGTTGAAATTCGAAGTTTTATTTTTCAATTAAATATGTCGCCTTTTTTTTCCTTTTGTAGCTGGTTCATTTTATCCTTTGAAAATGCAATTCGAAGTGACAAAAGCTGACAGTCATAAACGTACACAGAATAATTCCATTGAAGTTCTCATTCCTGAAGATTTACAAGTTCGAGTAGTTTTAAAAATCGATATTGAAACAAGTAGATTTCTTCGAAAGAAAAAACAAATAAACGAAGAGAATTTGTTTTAGAACAAGGTGATGTTCTACTTCGAACGTATTCCACTATGTTAGCCAATGAAACAGTTACGAATTCTCAAGGAAATAATTATGATACAATCCTAGAAAATGCACAACGAACGGTCTTTTTAAAAGAACTTTTCTCTCAAGTAAAAAACATCGATTTGACAAAAAAAAACTGATTGGATTTTGTTTAGCTTTGTAAAGAAGCTTCGGATGTAACGAATATAATTCAACCAACAGTGATGAGAAATTCCATTCGATGTTGGGTAAGAATTTCTTCGAATCAATTGAATTTTAATTTCTTTCTATCGCTCATAGATTCTCTCTGATGTCGTTATGACATTAAGTCTTCTTCGTTCCAGTGAATTCGATCCCATTCTCGAGAATGATTACGTTGTTTCCGTAAGAAAATGTTTTTTTTTTCTTTCTCGAATAATTTTCCATCTATTAGGGTGCACATATCGGTCTACTTGAATATTCACTCTGTGCATTATTACGTCAACAATTTCTTCGAAATTTTCACTATTCATCATTGAAACCGAGCACACTGATGTTAGGCGTGCCAGCACTTCGACGTATCGCCGGTGTCAATGGATTCAATTACAATCAATTGAAATCTATCAGCGAAACAAAATCTATTCTGCAAACAATCATCGAACTTGCTCAACATCAAGTCATTCGAGCTCGGTTAGAAGAAAACAAAACAAGAGCGAAAGATTATTTGCAAATTTGATTATTTTAGAATCTTAGATTTGTTGAATACACTCTCATCGAATTGTGATATAACCATGATTGTCAATGTGAGTGCATTTAGTTCGACAACATCGACATACGGACGTGTACATCTATTCGCACCGGGTTATGATGGACTTTGTCGGTGAGTAGAAAAGCAAAGATTTGAAATTATTATTAGTTTTTGATGTTGCTGTTGTTATTAGTTGGTCATATATGTTTCAAATTGAAGAATGTCAAGTCAAAATTCAGTATAAATCTCATCTCATCGAATTTCAACATCATGTCGAAGAAGTTCAAAGATTTTTTATTAATCAAGTAGATTGATTTGTCGAACATCGTGTATATTCTCGAATTTATTAACTATAGATTGCTAATTTTAAATTCACAATTGCCTGTGCATTAGCCAAGATCTTTGGCTGGTCACTTGTTGGCAGTACGATGGCACCGACAGTCGATCGACTCAGTGAAATTCAATATAGTGCTCAATTAGATCATCCTAAAACATCAACGTACTACTGCTGCTCTCTTTCTCTCTTTTAAAAAGTTTTTAATTTGATTATTTTTTGTTTTGTTTTTAGTTCAATCGGTGTTCGTATTGGCGATGATTTGCAATTGCAAGTCGCTGTTCGTAAACGTCGTGAATCTCTCGAAGAAACGTCAATGGATGACGATTCATCAGCCGAACGTTTGAAAGGCGTTCAATACGAACCGATTCAACTCGATGACTATTGCGGAATATCGACATTACACAAGTTCGAAATGTTTATTGCGAATTTAATTCACGAAGAAAAACATCAACAATAAATCTTCTTTTTTCTTTCGTACTACACTATTAATAAATAAAAATCTGTATTTGTTGGGTATTTTTTTCTTTCTTTTCACGATTGACTATGAACTAGTGCCATCTTTGGCGAAGATCTATATTCGTTCAATTTCGAAAAGTTGTTCGTTTCGTTCTTCTTCGTATTATTATTTTATTCATTCAGATAGATTATTTTTTCGTGTAATAATGATAAACGCAAGTGTAATCTATCACGGTCAACAAATTGCTCTCAATTTGCCCGATAAACTTTCATTAGAACTAATCTATAAAATTCTTCAGCAACAATGTGCACAAACATTCGATTTACGAACACATATTGTTCAATTATTCGATCCGATTATCGGAGAATATTTTGATTTGAACGAGGATGGTTTAAAAACTTGGTTGGATTTGCCAATAAAAGACAAATATCATATGCGTTTACAAATCATTCGAGCAGGTTTCGAACAGGATAATCAAGGTGAAGTGTTCGACAAAATTCAACATGATATCGACACATTGTTTCAGGCTATTGAAAGTAAAACTTTTACTAAATCGACAACAAAAATAAAACAATGACAAATAATTCTTTCTCAAGATCTTCAAACGACTGCTAAAGGTATTCGACAGGATTTTCAAATAGCTGTAGCTAAATATCAACAAAGTCGACAGGAGAAACTTCCAACAACATCACCACCACCACCACCACTGCCGCCACCGCAACTACCGCGATATCCAGCTGAAGACATTCGTTTTAAAAATAAACCGACAGCTCAAACAATTCCACTGGTACCTATTGTTCAACCAACACCATTAGTTTCGAATGTCTATCAAGACGATGATGATGAGGAAGGAGAAGAGAACATCAACGGCGAAGACGATATTGTTGAAAACGAACCAGAGATTGACATTGAAACTCCGCTATTAAATCCCGGTGAAGATTTTCAAGCAATTGTTTCCATAGCTGTTAATCCATCGTATTTCTTCGTACAAAATACAGTTTATACACATGATCTAGAACAACTTGCTCAAAACATGAAGTAAAAGAAGAAAAAAAAACAAAAACATCTGATTTACTTGCTTTTTTTCTTTGTCTCCAGTGATCATTATTCCCGAACTGGTCCACCAGCAAAATCCTATCGTCCTGCTGAAATGACGTGTTGTGCAGCTCGATATTCAGTCGATAATCGATGGTATCGAGCAAGAATCAAACGCTATAGTTCCGGTAGCTTTTGTTCGTTTGCAATATTAACTGATTTCTCTTTTAATCGATTAGATACAACTGTCGAACTTGTCTATCTCGATTACGGAAATAATGAAGAACGAAATATCGATGAAATACGTCCACTAGATCTTAAATTTGCTCGACTACCAGCTCAAGCAATTTGTGCTGCACTTGAGGTTGTTTTTATTCTTCAAAAACTTTTCAATCATTTTCTTTTCGTTGATTAGTTATTACCAACCAACGGTGATAATAACAGTTCATGGACGAAAAAAGCAAGTTTTAAATTTCATGAAGATACATTAACTAAACCATTGGATGTTCGAATTATTGCTCAACCAACATTAAAATGGTAATTCGAACAGAGAAAAAAAATGAAATCTATTTATTCTTTAGGCCAATGTATTTTGTTCAATTAACAATCGATGAACATACAGTAAGAAGAACGAATTGAAGGCAGACTGGTTTTCTTCGATAGTTTGATTTTCTAAGGATGTAGCTGAAACATTAATTACTCTTCGTCATGCTCGACGTGCGTCGCTTGCAGAAATTGTTCAAGTTATTGCACCACGTCTTGATTTAAATGATTATGCATCATATAATCTTCCAAAAGACAGTTCGTTTCACAAAATAAAAACTATTTTCCTTCTCTAACAAAAAAATTTTCTAGTTTTGAAACAAGCTACAAATCAAATTCAACCGCTTCTCAAACAACAATTACAACCGAGTATCAGCAAACCTTCGAACGGAGTATTATCTTCTTCTGTTTTTCCCCCAAAATCTAATTGAATATTTCTCTAGACAAAATCTCGTACAGCAACACTTCCATCGTTGAATCTCAATCTAACCGATAACATCGGTTCATGTACAATCACTTCAATAACTTCGCCATCTCATTTTTTCATTCAATTAACTGAAAAAAATCATTTCGAACAGATCTACAATGGCGTTAATTCGACATATCTCGAACGAATTTCATGCGATCGTATGACTCGTTTGAAAACATTTGCTGTCAATACATTAGGTGTCGCACGAAACAATCGTGATCAACGATTCTATCGTGTACAAATCATCAATCACGATCGTGAACATCGATCACTTCTCGTTCTTTGCTTTGATTTCGGCGAATATATTACCATTCAAGAAACATCGCTCTACGAACTCATACCCGAATATCAAGTCTATCCACCGCAAGCCATCAAATGTTCATTGGGTTTGATACAACCGATCAATGATGATTGGGCACGAGAAGCTATTACTCTTATGAATCGTTTCGTCGGAGGAAAAGGCTATAAAACCTTTCGATTCTATTCACTCAGTGCATCAACACAATCAATTAAGTAATTAAAAAAAACACGAACAACTTTTTGCTTTAACGAATTTGGAAATTTCATTTTAAGACTCACTGATCCACCATTGTCAATAATTCTCTACGATACAAATACATCTCCTAATTCTATCAACGAACAATTCGTCGACCGTAAATTAGCTACAGCTGATTCGACATATTACGATTATATTCGTATTGCAAACGATGCGTTAAACGACATCAATGGATTTAAAAACCAACGCATTCGTCAATATATTGAATCTCAACAAAAGTTCACTCAACCACCAATCGTCTCGACGAATAATCATTCGACATTCATCGAACGAAACACAATCGATATTCGTTATGATCAACCGCAAAAAATACAAACCATCAAACCAACTAATGTCGAACCATTGCCTCTTCCTGAAGATGATGGTGAATTGCAAAAGAAAGCCAATAATATTTGAAGACTAGATCGATTTTCGTTTCTAGAAAATCTACCCTATTGTCCACCGGTAATCGAGCCGGAAGTCAAACATTGGTATGCTGTCGAAGTCACTCATGTCAAATCAGCTGGAGAATTCTTTATTCGATATCCATTTGGTATCGAAAATTCACTTGGACAAGGAGTTGAACGTTAGTAATCGTTCATTTTCTTCTTTAAAAAAAAACATATTATCATCTTTAGCCGCTCCTTATCCCGAAGAATTCGAGCCTAATCAAATGCTCAATGATCTCCATCGAAAAATGGCGTAAGTAAAAAATTTTAACCTTCAAAAAGCATTTCGACAGGATTTCAATAGAGATTTGTACGCCACTGAACAACGTCGTGGCATAACAACAGCTACGTCGTACACTCGTGGTCAAATGGTTGCTGTTCGTTATCAATCTCAATGGTATCGTGCACGAGTTCTTGAATTTAAACCGGCAACGAACTTTGCTTGGGTACAATTTGTTGATCAAGGTGAAATACGTGAATTGGGCACGAATACAATGCGACCATTGCATTCGAAGTTTCTTGATTTGCCTTTACAAGCTTATCTTTGTCGTTTGGATGGTTTCGATGTTGAACATCCGTGGACTATGCAAGATAAAGATCTTTTTAAAAAGAAAATACGTGATAAGATTATCTATGCACGAAAAACTCGAGGTAAATATTGTCGAATTATTAACAACGAACATTCTATTCGTTTGTGTAGAATCGAATTTTGTTCAATTGGTTGAATTTGTCGATGGTGAAGCTGTTTCATTCGATTCCTATTGGAATACACTTCATCATTCGACAAAATCTTCGGATACACCAACAAAATCCTTTCAACGACCGCCAATCCGTCAATCACAACCAGCGTACATTCCTGAAGTACAACCACCTGTTCGAAATATTCAACCGATTCTACCTGGTATTGTTAATTATGGTAGCGGTTCTGAATACAGTCAATCATCATCAATGTATCCCAAATCATCAACTATGAAAAAATCCAGTGGAGTTACAATTCCACCACCACCACTAACAACAACAACATCGTCAAATCGACAGCCCATGCAATTCATTTCAGCTGGTTTCAAACAGCCAGTTGAATATGCTCATCTATCGCCTAGCGAGCAATTGGCACAAGTTCAACAACAAGAAAGTCATCGTATTCAACCGACTACTGGCGGTTATTCGATTAATAAATATTTTCGTCAACCACAATAAAAAAAACAGACATTTTTTTGTGTTCATAGTATTTTTCAGTGTTCAACAAAAAAAACAAACTTTTGTTAACTTTTCTTGGTCTAAACCAGAATAAATCTAAAGTGCATTTTTGAAAAAAGTTCAACAACTGTATTGCAACGACATCTTTCGACACCAATGAGAAAACAGAACAAATGAAACAAATTCACCTTTTATTTCTCTTCTTCAATTGTTTGTTTGTTTGTGTCAAAGGCATAGAGCGTTGTTTTCGACAGTTGATATCAATCGAAAAATGTTATCTCTACTTGAAGTGAAAAGCAAAGTAACTAAATTAAATCGAATTTCGAGAATTGAAAAAATCAAACAATGCATTTCTTTTCGTCATTGTCTTCGTAGTTCGGTGCTGAATTTCGTCGATTTGAACTCGATAGAAAAAATCCAATAAAATTCGATGATTTCCATAAATTAATCGAAGAATTACATGGTCTCGAACAGATTCCATTTCATATAACATATTTAGATAAAGATGGTGAACTTCTATCGATCAATAACGATACAATTATTGAACATATTCTACGTGTTAATACGGGTTTATTGAGAATATTTATTCAACGAAAAGGTGAATCATATCAATATATAACGGATTCGTTACGAAAGAAAAAGAAAATATCCGATCAATTATCGTCACTTATACATCCATCATCGGAGAAAAACGTTCATTCACCACAGAGAAATATTGAAATACAACCAGATTTTCGTCTTGTTTCGTCGATTATCGATGTCGGTATTTTACCTGTTACCTATCGACGTGTTAAATTACATCGTTATAAAGAAAGTAAACCGTTAGGCTTTTACATACGTGACGGTGTCGCAATTAAATATGGACCAAATGGAGTTGAAAATGTGCCAGGTGTATTTATTTCACGACTTCTTGCTGGTGGTCTCGCTGAATCAACTGGTTTGTTATCGGTTGGCGATGAAATTATTGAAGTTAACGGCATTGAAGTCAGTGGAAAAACTTTAGATCAAGTTACGGATATGATGGTTGCCAATAGTCATAATTTAATTATCACTGTTCGACCACAAAATGATACATTTAATTTAAAACCAACAATATCATCATCAACATTACCACGACAAAGTTCAGGTACATCTCAACCAATGAATGGATCTCAATTACACAATGGTTTAAGTGATGATGAGGACGGTGAACTTTCTCGTTCTCATAATACTAATAATAACAATACGACATATAATGATTCTCATTTGCAAAAGACACCGTCCGTGTTAAAATTATGAATCTCTTTTTCTTTGTAGCCGTTGTTTACTCTACTTCTACTCCTTCTTCTTCTTCTTCTGCTGCTGCTGCAATGTACACACACATTCCAAAAAACGAATCAATTTCTTTTCTTTTCGGTCTATCTTAATTGTCAAGCACCATTCATTCTATCTTTCTATTTACTTCGTTCTTTATGTGTATATATATATAATTAATATTGATACGTGTATGAGTATGTTTGTCTTTTTAAACATTCTTGATGGATGAGATCAAACGAACTTCTTCTCTCTCTCTTTTTTTTGATATTACATAAAGAATAGTTGGATATTTAGAAACTTAAACACTTAATCTTGAATATAAAAAAAATTCAGTTTTGCACACAGATGGGGCAGAAAAACGATAGGAATGAAGTGATTTATTTCAATAAAATTCAAACATGGTTACTCATTTTTTTACAAACAACAGAGGATTAGCGAAAGAAAAAAAAGCGTCTAGATAAATTAAACATGTTCAACTTTATTATCTTCTGATTGCCGTTGTGATTGGGTATTGTCCGTTGCCAGAGTATGTTTTAATTCAAGTAACGGTTCTTCAGGTCTAACAGCTCGTTGAAGTCGCTAGAAAAGAACAAATATTAACAAATCGATCTCAATGAAATATCGTACTTCATCAAATGTATGTCCTGGTGTTATAATTATTTTATAAATAGCATAACCTGGAATGCATAATATTGGCAGAAAAACCATCAAATACGAGATGATTTTCACACTCAATGGTAAATCATCGAATTCATATCGTTTCACTCGAGTTTTACCAGTAAGAAAGTTTTCCATGGCATAATAGAATATGACCTAGAAAATGAAAAGAAAATATTCTTGTTTGTTTGTTTGTTTGTTCGGATTTTTCGTCCTACCAAAAGAAATAATGGACTGATTAAATACCAAATTATTCTCCAGAATAACGATGGTCTCGAACCAATCATAGCTTTAATATCGAATGAAAATCGATTGACACCTAGAAAAGAATCAACATATTCTATTGTTTCGAAGTGTTGAAATTTGATTCAATCAAACCGTAAAACCATGAGACAGCTACACATTCGATTAAAACCACCAGAAGTAATGCAGGAGAAACAGAAATTTCACTCATTAAAGTGACAATATAATCTCCGCCTTGACTACATGTTGGTAATGCTCCTAGATAACAAATAATCAGCACACCAAGAACGAATAATGGCCGACGACGAGCGAATAACTCCGGAAATTCATCGCATAAACCGGTTATAATCGATTCGAGACCGGCAAACTAAATTCAACAGTTTTTTTTTGCCTGTTTTGAGAATAAACAAAATCCTCTTACAGTACTATCTATTCCAAGAGTAATAACCATGAAAAAGAAAAGTATTGCCCATAAAGTTGACCAATTCATCAATGCAATCGTATGTGGATAAACAATAAATACCAATTCGGTTCCTGAGTAATTTTATTGAAAAAAACAAGATCTCCATAAAAAAAGAGAACATTTTTACCTTTATCTTTAATTACTTCTTCGATTGTTTGTTTCGAAACAAAAGCCATATGACCAAGTGTAGAGAAAACGACAAAACCTGAAAGAATCGACGTTGCACAATTGATCGTACTTGTTACTAATGCATCTCTAGAAATCAAAATTTAGTAAAAAATTTTCTCATTGAAAACTACCGATAGCAATTATTATGAAATTTATTGTAAGATGACAAAGCTAAGAGTACACCAAAACCAGGTCCTAATGAAAAGAATATTTGTGTAGCTGCTGCATTCCAAATCTACAATTTCAAAAACGAAAACTACATTCTTTCAGTTTGTTCACCGGGATTAAGTTTACTCGAATGTCCGATAATAAAGTCATATTCGGTTGGAGATAATACTGTATTCCCATCGATGAACCGGACAGAGTTATGCCACGAATGAGAAGAATAAATAGAACAATATACGGTGCTGTTGCTGTTACCCATACGGCCTATGACGAATCAATGATAGAATAAAGCAAATGAAGAATTTTAAATTGATCACAAACTTTGCCAGCACTTTTAATTCCTTTCCAAAGTGCGAAATAAACGAAGACAAATACGCCCAGAAGACTAAGCGCCAATTCCCATTTGATCTTTCCTAAATTTTCGAATCCGGTTTTGTCAGTGAGCTCTTGCAAATGCAGACTAAAATATTCTTCTGTCGAATAGAACCATTGACTACAATTTTTAGCAACTATCGAACTAAGATTTGCTCGATTGTTTGGATATTCTTTGACATCTGCTGCAACACAACAGGGCGTATTCCATGAATTCGTACAATCTTTCCATGGTAAATCACCGACAATGCCATGAAATGAACTGAATAGATAATAAACTGCCCATGAAATGATTGTATTGTAGAACATCGCAGTCATGAAATTGATTAGAACCGTCGCCCAACCGATACCTTTGACGATTGGACAGACCTATGAGATATATTTTCGACAGATGAATGATTCGTTGACGATTATGAACTTACATGTTTCCAGACAGTAAATATACCCGATCGATGATATTGACCAAGTGCAAGTTCCATACTATTGAACAAAACAAATTTTTAGAAAATCATGAACATCAATTGCGCAAACATCCTACTAGAATAATGGTAAACCACCGAAGATCAAAAGTGTGAAATACGGAATAAAAAAAGCTCCACCTCCATTCTGACAAACCGTCGTTGGAAAACGCCAGACATTGCCCAAATCAACAGCATAGCCAATGACGGCTAAGAGAAATTCGATTTTATGATCCCATGATTCTCTTGGCACGGTGACTTGTTGAATGGCTGGTTTCCATGAAACAGGTAGTTCAATACTTGTTTCGATTGTTTGCAATTCCATTGTCGAATGAATTGAATTTTCATTTCCATTTTCACTACAAACAATTTTCAAATTCGATGATGTCAAATGAATTCGTTCGTCATTATTCGTTCGTTCCTCGCCGCTGAATGTTGCTTTTCGTTTGCTTAGATTTTTTAATTGTTGTAAATGATAACCTAATTCAGCATTCGTCGAACTCAACGAACGAACCGGTACTTTCGATTTCGTTTTCGATTGATTCAACGAAGGTGTTTCAGGTAATGTTTGATAGTTGAATCCGCTCGATGATTCTCGTGCTAATGGTGCTTGAACACTTCGGCTAATATCCTCATCGGATGCATGGCGATGAATATTCGAATCAATGCCTAATGCTGTTGATGTATTGCTTGCTGATGAAGTTTTTTTATTCGATATTCCTGGTGACGACGGTGACGAACTCATGATCCAAAAGAATTTCTATGCAGACAATCGAATGATCAGTATTTTTTTCTCGAAGCCAAATATATAAATATGTTTTTTTTCTTATTTGTTATAACTGAACCGAAAGAAATGAATTTCTTTTTTTGTTGCTTTTCAAGCCATGTCCTCTCACTCGGATTAGATGTTGTTAGTAATTAACATTTGTTGTCTCTTCAGTCTCCTCGTTTATATTCTAGTTGTCAGTGAAGCGAAGTGATTTGCCTTTTTGATTAGACAGTCAGATTTGTCTTCGTCTTCTTCTTTGTCTTATTTTAATAGGAAAATGAGAGATGCAAAAAAGAAACTCGACGTGTGTGTGTGTGTGTGATTTGATATCATTTCATGTCCATCTCTTAACCTTGAATCAAAATGGAAAAACATATTTGACAAAACTCATTTTCCCTTGATGAAACCCAACGATATGACTTCGCTTGTCAATCATCATCGGTTTCAAATTTCTCAGCAAATTTGATGCTCAATTTGTCTATTGTTGAATGTAACTAATCTTTTAATAACATCATTTCGTGACATAAGAAAGATAATAAGATGAAAAACAAAATTAACAATATAAATATCGATCACATTCAATTTATTGATCAATCATTCATTTAAAATATTCTTCTTTGAGAACTCAAAAGGTAATAATTGACGTAGACTGTTTTTTCTTCTTCTTGTTCTTATTTTTTTGCGTGCAAGAACAAAGCTTTTTCAACATGCAATCAATGAGATATGTAATCATCGAAGAATACTGCTACCTTTGCCCTCACAACTCCCCATTTGATCATAACTATCATACTCGGTATCTTGTTTTTTACTCCAAGTAGATCAATCAATATGTGGCAATCATCCCAATATGTCTACTTGTTAGTTTTAACAATTTTGATTCTTTCTTCTAGTAAGAAAACGAAATTATTCAATAATTGTATTTTTTGTTTTGTTTTAATTAGATCTTATTCAATGTCAAAAAAGTGAAAAATTCAATACAGTTCAACATGATAAACGATCGTTGAGAAATATCGATTATATCAACATGTGCATATTTCGAAAGACACGTTTATGTGATTGTAAGATTTTTTCGAAAAACAACTAACGAAATTATTTATTTTTTCTTCAATTTTTTGAAGTTCTTCGTGAACTGGGTCATATTGGATTGGATGTTCGCAGGTAGATGCTTCGTTAACTATTTGAAATCATTTTGCTTGATTTATCGTTTGTATAGAGAAGATCGAGGCTTACCGAAACGCAAGCCCAATCACTTTTACAGTAATTGGTAGAAATAACCTTTCAAAATGCCCAAAAATTTCAAGTCAATCGTCATCATTTTAATTTTTCTTTTCGAAATAAATATATTCACGTCAGCAAAGAGAAAGCAAAAGAACAGAACGTCTATATGACTCAGATCGATTGATAAGTCAGAGCAAAAAAAAAATCAATCAAGGTTGAAAACTTATTCATTCGTTTCGATATCATGGGGAATGAGAGTAGTAGTAATACTACGAAATCAACGCGTATTTCGAATTTAACTGCTGTCACACGGCCGAGTGAGAGTCCAGTTACTAATAAAGAAGATGTGATTTTAATCTGGTTGGATAAATCCATCGATAAAATTCGAACAACTCTTCGAGATCTAACAAATTATGTTTCCTTATACACGGAATTCGAACCTTGTCAAACCTATATTCAATCGATAACAACCGAACGAATATTTTTAATTATATCCGGAAGTTATGCAGAATTATATTTAGATCAATTACACGATTTAGTATCGATCGATTCAATATTTATCTTTTGCATGAATTTAGATAAATATAAAACACAATATTTAAATTCTGAGAAATATTCGAAAATTATTGGCATATTTAATAATGAATCGAATTTGATTGAATCAATTCGACAGGAATTAAATGATCTACATAAACAATTAGCAACATTTAGTTTGTATAAAAATGAAAAATTAACGCGAAATCTTCGCGATGAATCGGCATCGTTTCTTTGGTTTCAATTGTTCAAAGATATTCTCCTTCAAATGCCTCATTCTGAACAAGCCAAAAACGATATGATCGATCAATGTAAATATTTCTATCGTGGTAATCACGATGAACTTCATCTCATTCAACAATTCGAACAAACCTACATTGAATCGGACACAATTCATTGGTACACGAAACAATGTTTTCTCTATCGATTATGTAACAAAGCTCTTCGAACTGAAGACATTGAATTACTCTATCTATTTCGATATTACATTCAAGATTTATGTAAACGATTAGCTGTTGAATATGAAACGTATAAAGTTCGATTACGAGATCGACCAATCATTGAAGTCTATCGAGGTTTGAAATTGACAAAAGATGAAATCGAAAAGTATCAATTGCATATTGGTTCGTTGATTTCAACGAATGGTTTTTTATCGACAAGTCAAAATGATCAATTAGCTATTGAATTTGCTTTGAAAAAATCGAAACGAATCGATGTCTTGCCAACATTGTTCATCATCGAAGCTGATGTTCGAACGGAACATGCTGTTTTTGCTGATATATCATCATTGAGTGTCTATCCTGACGAAGAAGAAATTCTCTTCGATATCGGTTGTGCATTTCGAATCAATAACGTCAATTTCGATAGTGAAAAAAGTCTTTGGATCGTTAAAATGAAATTAGTCGATGAAGGTCGACAAATGATTGAAAAATTCATTGAAATCAATCGAAAAGAAATGGAAAAAGGCAATATATTTCTTATTTTTGGTTTACTATTAACCGAAATGGGACAATATGATCAAGCACAAATCTATTTCGAAAATTTACTTTCATCAAAAACGATCGATGATCTCCTATCGATCTATACAAATCTCGGACAAGTTAAATACTACAAAGGTCTCTATGATGAAGCATTGAAAGATTTTCTCTATGCTCGTGAATTCTATGAGAAATCAGATAAGAAAAATGATATTGATCTAGCTCGAATAACCAATAATCTCGGTTTAGTCTATATGGAACAAAAAAATTATGATCTTGCATTCAATCATTTTGTTAACGTTATTAAAATGTCTGAAACACGATCCGATATCGATCCCATATTAATAGCAACGACAAACAACGCCATTGGAATTATTTTTAGTTATAAACATGATTACAAACAATCATTAGATTATCTTCTATTAGCTCGAAAACTTTACGAAGAACATCTACCAACAATTGATCATCATCTCATAGCAATGAATTATAATCGAATAGGTCTGACGTATTACTATCTCAAAGACTATCGACAATCATTAGATTTCTGTTCGAAAGCGTATTCTATTCGAGAAAAAATCCTACCCAATCATCATTCTGATCTTGGCGATAGTTGTAATAATCTCGGACTGATTTATCAACAATTATTCGAATATAAACGTTCGTTGGAATATTTTCAACGAGCTTTGAAAATCTACGAAAATCATTCGAATAAAAAAACGAATTGTATTCTTTGCTGGAATAATATCGGACTTTTATATCGTGATCAAAATGAATTCGATCAAGCGATTGCTTCGTATCTCAAAGCATTGGAATATCAAGATGAATTAGCGTATACATACGCGAATTTAGGCGATGTTTACGAAATGAAAGGTAATAATGAACAAGCAGTAAAATCGTACAAACAATCACTTGACAATTATGAAAATGATTCAATTAAATTCGTTGAAATTTCAATGAAAATAGCAAATATCTATTATAAAGTTACTGATTATTCAATGGCTTTAGAATATTATCAAAAAAGTCTTGCTCGAAGTGAGAAATCGACGCCTGACGTACTGGCAAATCTTTGTTTTGCACTTGGATTAATCTATCATCAACAGAAAAATTTTAATGCTGCATTGGATTTTTATAAACGTTGTTTTACTCTTCGAAAACAATTTTCTGAAATTGAAAATCTCGATTTTGCTTGGCTATACAATAATATCGGTTGTCTCTACGATGAAATCGGTGATCTCTCACAAGCATTAAAATATCAAGAGAAAGCCTATCAAATTCGTAAACAATATTTACCATCGACTCATCTCGATCTTGCTGTTAGTTTAATAAATCTCGGTCGTATCCATCAAACAATTGCTCATCAAACAAATCTCAATCCATCTGAACTCAATCAAGCATTCGAATGCTATAAGAATGCGTTTCATATTCGACGAAAATCACTCGATAACGATCATGCTGATTTAGCCTTGGCTTATTTTAATCTTGCTTTAATTCATTACGATCAAAAAGAATATGAACAAGCGTTTGTTGAAATACAAAAAACATTAAATATTCAAAAGAAATCATTCTCAATTGATCATTTCGATGTTCAACAATCAATTAAATTGGAAAAACAGATTAGACAAATGCTGGATTATCAAAAAAATAAATCGAATCTTGTGAATTAAGACAATGTCGTTTTCAATTGTTCGTCGACTGATTGACCTGTGACACGTGTACTTGCTGACCCTTTGAAAATAAAACGTTGTTTTTGTTCTCTTTTTCTTTTTTTTTGGCTAAATAAAAACAACTGACCACCTAAAATTTCTGGACCAGTTTGTCCTGATATGTGACTATCCGGTTGACCATGAGTGCCTGCTTGAGGTGGCAGACTTTGGTCTTCTCGTTTGTCGACCTTTTCTTTGCCGAGATGTTGTTCACCGGCATTATATCCAACTAATTAGAAACGAAGCAATACAAAAAGAAAATTAATTTCTTCTTCACGCGAAATATGCAATCTACTTGGATGTTGTAAGTCACTTTTTGTATCCGACATTTGTTTTTAATCTGCAAGTACAATAGATTTACACATAGAGAGTGAGAGACTTGTTTTTTATCTTTAAAATGATAATAAATAAAAAACAAAACGCGTAAAAGGGGGTAAGACACTAAAATTTATAGAATATCACGAAAATGGAAAATAAAGAAATTGATATGTAGTGATATGATATGAGATAATGAAAGAGATTATCTATTGCGGCCAAATACGATTGAATGCTTCGATAAATTTATCATAAATCATAAACGTAATGGCAACATCAGCACAGCAACGGCCAAGTCGTGGTACTGTACCTTTGTAGAATGCTAATGGGCCTTCGTTTTTCATAATCTTGATTGCACAATCTAATGTATTTTTATATTTCGATGCTTCGAGACTTTGCATACGTGTTTTAATAACATCGAGTGGTGTATTACCGAAAACACTCGCTGCACCTGCAGTTAAACCAAAAATACCCGTAATAATAACGGGTACGGGATCTTTAGGTCCCTTATTAGTAAACTTTCGATAGTATTCTTTCAATGTTTCCATAACAAAAAAGCGAATGGCTTGATTCGAACCTTGTTTGAGCATAGTTGCTGTTATGCCTTGATATGTTCCACGTAGACCTTCAGTTCGAACGATCTCTCGTAGGCCATGAAAGAAACCATGATAGTTCGGTTTAGCTAAATTTTGATCATGAATGAATTTCACTTTGACAGTTTCCATTGGTGTTACAATGAGAATGGCTTCAGCAAACTAAAGAAGAAAAAAAAATATTCATTTTGTTTTAAAGAAAAAGATTTCCTTTTTTTAACATACACCGGCGCCGAGACCGCAGAGAAGACGAGTCTTTGAATTTAATTGACCATGTTCATCGACAGCGTATTTTTTCAATTCTTCAAATGCACCGAAACTTGACACGGAAATTAGCAAAAAGAAAAGATTGTTTTTAAGAAACGACAACACGACATGTTTCTTTTTTCCTACCGAACGGCACTTTTCGGTATGGATCCATAGAGAAGTACACTCAAGCCTCGGTAAAGACCGAAGAAACCTTTCGTATCTACCGTTTTCTTGACACAATCAATAACTCCTGTGTACTTTCTCGGTTCACCTCGTCTACTCGAACCTTCATCTAATTGCAATTGTGTTTTAACAAATTCTGTTGGGAATGTAATACAAATTTCTATTGCACCCGTAATACCACCTGAAAAACAAACAAACAAATTGTCATTTGTTTTTCTCTTTGAGCTATCGATTTTCTACCAGCTATGACTCCACGTAAACCACCGGTTGTTGTTGCACCTGCAGCTGCATTTATTTCACGACGTTGCATAGAGGTTATTCGAGTTGAAATAAAAATAACAACGAAAATACGATCAATAACGTTGTTATGTTATTTTGATGTTGTTGTTTTCCTTTTCTTTCTGATTCATTCATTCGTTCTCTTCTTCTTTTTGCATTGAAAAACTATCTTTATTGGTTAATCACTGAACATGATGGCGCTCGAATCCGATGCTAAACATGCATGATGATATTTCAATTATATATTTCAAGGCCGATTATTTAACTAGCACAAAAGAGGCCAACATATTTCTGTTGTTATTTCGACCCCTTGCAGATAGAAAAAAAAAGCAAATATTAAAACGAGTATTTTCTTTTCCCAATTGTAATGATTAAATGATGTCCTTGGGTAAACGAGAAAAGCTGCTCAACTATATTATTTACGAACAGCAAGAAAACGAGATGCCGAAAGGAAGGTTTTCTTTTCTTTCTCGCTCTCTTTTTTTCATGATGAACAGCGGTTTGTTTGTTAGCAGAAATATCTCAAAAAGAAAATGCAAAAATATCGAATAGAGAAAGAGGGTGAGAAGGAGAAAAAAAACGGAGAAAAGAAAAACTCAACCGGTGACTATTGACTGACATTATTGTTTTCCTTAAACATATAAGTAGACAATAATAAAAAAGAAAAACAGAATGTTTATCTATGCTTATTGTTGGTTAATTGGTGAGTTGAATAATTTACGAAATTTCATTTTACTTTTTTGATTTTAATTTCAATAGTAAACATTTGTCTGAGTACAATTTCGACTCAAGATAATAATCCACTTTCAATTGACAATGAACCCGAAGAAAAAGTTATTTTATATATTGATACAGCACCAAAAAATGCCATCAGTGCTAAATCAACTGCAGATTCGTTTGCTTGTCACGAATGTACTGACTGCAATCAGCAAGCCGAAGTGACTGTTCGATCATGTCGATCAGATATAGCAATGTGCTATGTATAATAAATTCGACAAAAAAAAAAGAAACTCTGATAAATCTTTTCTCTTTTTTTAGACAAGTAAAAAACGAATGAATAAAACTCATGAAATTATCAATCGAGGTTGTTCGGCATCACCATATCAATGTACGGTTCCCGATGATTACTCGACAAATATTTTTGATACTGTAACGTGTTGTACAAGTACACAATGTAATCAAAGTATTCGATTACAAGCTTGGATCGGTGTTTTTCTATTTCATTTATGTTTCTTGATAATTAATCTCTAAGGATCAAATGAACAATGGTTCTTTTCCTATTCTTTTCACGTATTTATTAGAATAATTACACAAAAGTTACGTTTTTGTTTAAATATATATATATATGTACGTCAAAAAAAGATTGTCTATCTTTCTTTCTTCGTGTTTTTCATTATTCATGCGAATCGATTGCAGTATTTTTTCACGATGTAATCGTTTTAAATCTTTGAGGATTAATCAAAAGCCATGAACTACACAGGAAAGGAAAAAAAAGATTCAAGGAAAAAGATCGATTTTCTTTTGTATGTAATACGAGGCCAAACCTTGAGTAATTCATTCATTTCCGATTACTTAGAAATCTTCGTTATATATTAAACGGAAGTGACAAATGTTCGAATGGATGACTTCTTCAATTATTTGATAGTAATTGTTAATGATCATAAGCTCATCTAACTAAGAAAACGAAATTTACTTGTTTGTCAGCTCGTTGAATCTCATGAGAATCGTTTCATGAATTAAGCCGGAACACATCTAAAAAAAAACTTGCTAAATTCTATTTTTAACAAATAAATATAATTGAAAAATATCTCTGTAGAGTTCTTATATGTTTACTTGTTATGACGAGCGTATTTATTTGATTAAAAAGCACATAAAAAATGGTTATAGTTTTTAGAAAGTTTTCTTTTTCATTTTTCTTTATTACAGCAACAACAATCAAATGATGATAATAACAAAGAAAACAATTCTTCATCCTAAGATAATTCTACAAGACATGAGCAGTGTGTGTGTGTGTGTGTGTGTCATATGTTGTTATTTCATGTAATTTCAAAATTACTCGTATAATATGCATAAATACATAAAATCAAGTCAATCAAAAATTTTAAAAAAGCAATGGTACAGATGTTAAAAACTCGTCGAACATTTTGCAAAAGTAAATTATGTCGGAAACATACTCTTCATCGTATTACTCAGTACAAGAAAGGTCGAGACAGTATGCATCGACAAGGAAGACGTCGTTACAATATTAAACAACAGAGTTACGGTGGACAAACAAGACCAATCTTTCGAAAGAAAGCTAAAACAACAAAGAAAATAGTTCTACGTTTGGAATGTAACGAATGTCATTACAAACATCATTTAGCTCTTAAACGAGCGAAATGTTTTCAATTGATCAGTGAAAAAACAAAAAAAGACGACAAGATCACTTCATGGTAATAATCCATTGGTATTCTATGATTATTTTCATTTCGTTCTTTGTTATTTTATTAAATAAACAATAAGACAATTAGATCTTTTCAAGTACATCTCTATAAACAATGAGTATTATTTCACCTTCAGATGATATGAATATGGCATCCATCAATACGAAGGTCTGGATAAAGATCAATTTGCTCAGGAGATTAATTTCTTTTTTTTTTGCTGTTGTATCCTTCTATTTATTGATCAGATTGGTGAAAGCTATATGTAAATGATCACTGTGCTTATTGAAGAAGAAAAAAAAAGAAAAGAAGATTATTCCTACACACATATGGTCACACGCGAAATTCGATGAATAAGATGATACAAGCAAGGGAAAATAAGATAGACTACAAACATGTATGTTTAGGAAAAAGAAGAGAAGAGAAAAATCAATATTCAGGACAAAGAGAAATGCCATTGAGCGACTGAAACAAACGATTAATTTCACCGAGTTTATCGTTGTGTGTAGGTTTTCATTAGAGATCAGTGAAATGATGTTGTTGTTGTTGTTGTTGGGATGAATAATTGAATTGATTTTGTGGATAATAGGTTGGTGACCATGGCTGAGATGAAGTTCGCGTATGAGATTCGGCAATACCTTCACGAATACTCGGTTCAATATTGAGATTGATCTGTTTTCGACCATCGATACTTGTACGTGGTGATTGACCTAAAAGAAGTCATTTGAAATTCAAATCTTTGTTTTTTGTTGTTGTTTACTATCACTATTATTCCAATTTCCAAATCCTTTTGGTTTGGCATTGAAATCGCCGTATCTCGGTCCAGTTTGCATCGGTATTGGCGATACAATCGAGATTGGCGATGGACTTTGAATACCACGTACTGGTGAATTACTAGGTCCTTCGCTATCCGACCATGATGGTGCACGTTGACCCCACGGTTTTGCTGTTGCTCCTACGTAAGGCGATGACGGAGCTGGATAAACGGGCTTTTTCACATTGTTTTCATCGATAACCCATTTGTCTGCACGAGCTTTACGTTTTTGAAATAAAGCTGCACCTTTGCCGAGATTAAAATTCAAATCGGCAGCAAGATTCATCGATACTTGTGGAGGTACATTTGTATGCGTCACATGTTCTTGCATATGAATTTGTTTGAATTCTTCGGGCGCACCGACATATCTCAATGGATTGATATATTGTGCTTCTTCGAGACTATTTTTCACACAATTAGGTATATTCGATGGATTGTAATAAGCTGGTTGTTGATAAGATGAATACGATGGCGAATCATTCGTTTGTAAAGGACGTAATGGTCGATAGTTGCTGTTGTTAGTTGTGTCGGACTCGAGCGTGTATTTTTCGGCTCGTTGACGTTGTTTTTCGAATTTTGTTGCACCTTTTTGCGTGGGATCACCACCTTCGAGAATAGCTGCGATTTGATGTGCCATTTTCTTCTGTTCGTCAATTGTTGGATAAGTGTTATAAGCTGTTTTGAAAAAACTCGAATCTGCATAGCGTTTTTCTGAACAAAGAAAAAAGATCGTATTGTTAAAGAAGAAGAGCAAAGTCTACTACTATTAGCAATTGGAGATTTGAATAATTCGGCACCAATTTCATGATTATTTGTTGTTTGAATTGGAAAAGAAAGTTTCGGCGGTGGATTGTATCGACTAGCGGCTGCTTGTCGTTGCAACTGTTCTTGTCTTTCACGCTCTTGCTGATAACGATAGACATCAAATGGTTGTTGTTGTGGTGGCGGTTTCGGTTGTTCAGGTGATGGAATATATGGTTCATAGGCTTTGCTTGTCATTGATCGTATTGGCAAGACGATATTACTCGGTCGACGAACCGTATTAACTTGCCGAGAAATTTTATAATATCGTGGACCTGATGTTACACATTCAGAATCACTAAAATAATTCTGTTCGGTTTGAACAGTCACTTTCGGTTGTAACGGTTGAATAAATGGTCGAGCATTGGCACTTGTTGGACGAATTGATATCGATGAACGACGAAGTTCATTCGTATCCGAAGCATAACCACTTGTTAATTGATCGTAATAACTGCGTGGTGTATCGTATGTACTATTGCTTGCGTTGGATGTTGTTGGACGATAACTAGAAAATTGTTGAACACGTGCTCGAGCAATGGGTGTCGATGGTGAATTGGTTGTTATTGTTGTCGTACGAAATGGACTTGACGATGGATGTGTTGCTGTTACTCGTCCGTATGAATCTGTATAACGTTGAGTTGATTGATCGGAATAATTCGAATAGAATGGATATGTTGGCGTTGTTCGTGCTGATGAATATTGATAATAATCCATTTGTTTCGGTTGAGTAGTTATACGAGTTATTAATGGACGAATAGGACTATTTTCTCTTGTATCAATACTTGAACTTGAATCAAGTCGGTAACTACGTGTACCACAAGTTGTTGTACTTTGAACTTCAAGAACTAATTGATCACGAATAGTATCGATAATATCGTTTATTTCTCGTAATGTTTGTTGTAATGCCGATAGACCGTTAATTGAGCTGATTGAATCACCAGTTGCAAGACCACCAAGTGCGGCCTTACTTCGGCTTCGAACCTAACAATCAAATATTAGTCATTGAACAAGATGAATAACAAAAGTACCTTGCTTATATAAACGGGCGTTTGTCCGCCACCTGATAATCGAAAACCCCAGGGTGCACCACCTCGTAAAACAACAGTTTTCCGGTCACCTAACATAACTCTCGCTCACTTATAATTCGCGATGATAGATATAAGCAAAAGTGATTCTTAAATGTTCATAATTCTTTTTTTTCTGTCTTTCTCTCTCTCTCTCTTTTTTTGCTTTCTGCTAAACAAATGTCAACAACATATTTTCTTCTATCTATCAGTCAAAGATAATCCATGTAACAGAAGAGAGAAAAAGAATCCTAATGAGAAAACATTTGACCAGTTCTCGTATCCATACGGTCAAAGAGATTGAGAGAGAGAGAGAAAAAAAACGCAAGATACAAGAAACAGAGAAAGACAACACTCGTCGATCGTTTTTCTTTCTTCTTCTTCTTCTTCTGTTGTTATATTTAATGTACTGGAAGAGAGGAAAAACGAGAGATTTCCTTCTTCTTTCTTGAGTGTGACCTATCGTACGTGTATCGACAAATGGGATATATAAACTAATTTTTCTTTTTCTTTCCGTTATTCATCTATAGAGAGACGAAAGGAACTAAATCTTCCGAGAGAATATATTTATATATCCATGCTTGTCGAAGAATTTTGCGTATCAATCATGGTAAACGGGAGAAAAATAGCGGATATATCATAACAATAGAGATCAAACTTCTCGGTTGTGCTTTTTTCTGCTTCTCCTTCTTCTTCTTTTACTATTCTCGTCTGTCTTTAGCATACTTAGGATTATCAACCATCGTAACAACGATTATATACATCATTTTGTCTGCTATAATCAGCAGATGTGCGAGAATTATTTTTTGTCTATCGAACGTCGCGACGAGAGGAAACATAAAAAAAGACTGCCTAAAAGGTTTTTGATGGCCGAAATAAAGACAAAAAGAAACCTATGAAGGCAGATAATTTAATCGGATGTATTTCTCTATGTTGTCATTGTTATTCTATAATGTATATCATTTTTTTGATTACTCGTTGATAAATACTCCACAAACCGAATTTGTTTTTTTTTGTTTCTACGTCTTTCGTACGAAGGACCTGGTTATCTCTCAAGAGTGATAACTTACCGTTTGATTCGATCTATCGTCAATTAATTAAATAATCCCAAAATAATAATAATAACAATATAATAGAAAAAGATATATTCTTCTTATGTTTCTCGTTTCCTTTTTAATATAGAAGAATATTGAAAATATGAATCGATGTGTGTTTGATCGTCAGTAACATTCAAGTTGATACGAGTTGATAAGCAATACACCAGCAACTCGTATGCACTTTTTTTGATGAATGTTGCTCTTTGCTCTATCTTGATATGTGTATATATATATGTCTACATATATTAATCGACTAGAAAAAGAAAACGAGAGATAGTTGAGACTATGGAAATGTGCGAAGAAAACTCGACGATGATTTATATAATAAGCAAAGAGAGAAAGGACTTTTCACACTGTGATACTTTCTTATAACGAGTACCACCAACCTTCATTGTTGTTCTACTTTTTTGCCTTTGTATATGCAACCAACAACGAATTCTGTTCCGTGAATTTTGATTGGAGAGATACAAAGAAATCTTTTGTATTTTCTTTTTTCGTATTCATTCTGTTTATATTCATCACTCGAGTAACATAAGATTTATCTTTATCAAATGTCTCAACCATGTGCTGTTGATAATTGTAAACGGGCTTCTCGTGCTTTGTGTCACTGTTGCCAACAAAATCTTTGTTTATCTCATTTGAGTGAACATGATGATGTGCTGAATTCTCAATTAAATCCTTTCGTTGATGAAATAAATTTACTTAGTGAACGTTTGAAAAAACTCAATTTTCACGAAAGTATCAATCAATGTCGTTTAGAATTAGAGCAATGGCGTCTTGATGTACATACAAAAATCGATCAAACGTATGAGGAAAAGTGTCGTGAATTGGACAATTTCTTTACTAACAGATTGAATGAGCAGGAAAAGAATATCGCTGAAATACGATCCAAAGTGGCTCATCTTATTCGTGAACAAGAAGTAATTAAAGAAGATATAGAATTAACTCAATCGATGATTAGTAATATTAAGAAAGAATTAAATAAAATTGAAAGAACTGTACTTCGAATCCATGTGAGGCCATTAATGGAGAATGCAACTATGATCCAATTGCAAGAAGTCTCTGAAAATTTGTCTACTACATTGAAGTCAATTGAATATCCACCAGGCAGTTCGGGTGCATTAGCTGAGAGTGATCAATCGTTATTAATTCATCAGAAACCGAACTTATGCTTTATAAATAGAGATTTAGAAATAACAAAGAAATTATTATGGTCATATGATGACATCAGAGATATTTGTTGGTCAAGCGCTCTAAATCAATTTATTGTAGTGACAAGAAGTAAGATATATCGTGTGGATGAAAACAACGCGAATATTGATACCATTGAAATAACTGGCAATTACAAATGGTTTTCTTGTACATGTTTTCATAATAAGTTATTTTTGTCCACAGCTGAGCTGGGCTCATCTATTGTTGAAATTGATTTAGTACAGCCTCCATATATTGTTAGTAAAAAATGGGAAACTCCGATATCTTGTGGCAAATATGAATGTATCGATACTATCGTTTTTAATGATAAATCTTTATGTTTAATAATCATGAATAAAGTGAAAAAAACAGTGCGTTTAGAGTTACGATCTTCCCAAACTATGGTTTGCTTATGGACTACATTATTACAAGCCGTTGATGATTTAGATTTAGCATTTCGTTGCTGCTCGATAAACAACAATGAGTGGCTTGTGACTAATCGTCAATCGAAAAGTTTAGTACATATTACTGCTGATGGACAAATAAAACAAACAATAGGATATAACTCATTCGCACATCGAATTGCAACTTTCGGCACAAATATGCTTGCTATAGTGACAAGTACTCGTCTTAAATTTCACAAACTCAGCTGATCCTTACGTCAAGTTTCGAAATTACTAATTGTATTGTGAAAAAATGTTTGGTTTTATAATAAAAAAACGAGGGAATATTTGAGATATCAATGACAGATTCTTCCTTTTTTCGGGATCGATTACTCATGTATTAATCTAGAATGTTCTGACGTACATACGGGGAAAATCTCTGCTTTTTTTTTTCGGGTATAAAAAGCAATGTTCTCAGCTTATTTTTTTTTAACTTCAAAATGTCTTCGAAAACATGTCCTATATTTGAATGCCAACGATCGTCTCGTGGTTTATGTGATTGTTGCAACCAGCATCTTTGCTTATATCATTTGAATGAACATAATCAATTACTTGCTTTAAAATTAAATCCATTGATGGATGATACTACTCGACTAGTTGATCAAATCAACGAACTTATTTCACAAAATTCAACACAACATCAACAATTCGATCATCTTCTGTTTATAAAAATTGAGCAGCAAAAAGAATCGATTATAAATCTTGAAAAGAAATTATCACAATTTATTCTTCATGGAGAAACAACACAAAATGATATTGACAGCATACGATTGACAATTAACAATCTACAAAGAACTGTGCATCAAATCGAACGAATCTATTTCAAAACCGAAAATAATTCAATATCACTCGACGAAAGTATGATGCAACTAAGAAAACTATGCACTCAGGAATTTAATGCATCCATATTTTCTCATGTTTACAAAATAATCAAACCACCAAGCGAAAGTTATCGATCCTTGGCTGCTAACGATCGATTTCTTTTAATTCATCAACGACCAGAATTATGTCTTCTCGATCGTGACTTAAAAATTGTCAAATCTGTTCGATGGTCTCACGATATTATTCACAATATAAATTGGTCATCAGTATTAAAACAATTCATCATACTAACTACGAATGTTGTCTATCTACTCGATCCAAATACAATGTTTATTCGTACTATAATGAAAACTGATGACAAAAGATTTTGGTCTAGTGCTTGTTTCAATGATCGTTTATTTGTAACTACGAATTCTTGGGGTTCATCGGTCATAGAAATTGCTCTTACACCTCAAATTAAATTCATTAAAATATGGGAATCACCTGTCACATGTTCAACAGATGAATTTATTGATGATATCGTTGGTGATAACGAAACATTATGTTTTCTAATTCGAAATGGACAAAAACAATCAATACGAATGGAATTAAGATCTATTCGAACATTCAAACGACTTTGGTCAATTGATTTAGATCTTCTCTACAATCAAACCGCATCGTTTCACTGTTGTTCACTTGGTGATTGTCAAGGATGGTTGATAGCTGATTCTTTAGCAGGACGATTCCTACAGATAACATCTGATGGTCATTTAAAACAAACATTTCCTTACAATGCACAACCCAATCGTATTTGTTTCTTCGGTTCAAACAGACTTATCATTACGACAAAAGCTACATTAAATATTTATAAAATGTGAAATCGACTAGAGGTCGTTCATTGTGTTCTCTCATTGGACTACGAAATAGTCCAATATTTGGTTTACAGAAGAGAACAAACGAACAACCATTTTAATTTTTTTATATTCATTCACTAGTTTGTGATAATGTTTTTCTTCCGCATCATCTGTATACTACTCTCAATCATTCCATTGACTAGTGCCGTGTTAGAAGATGATATTTTATATGATATCAAATGGCAATCCGAATCAATTACAGTATGATTTTTATGCCGAAGAAGAAAAATAGATATTTTTGACAAGTTGATTTTTAGCCAATGGATTCTGAAAATACATTTCTTTTCTCATCAAAACGAAAAGAACAATTTGCTTGTACTTTACCAAAACCACAAACGACAGTGCCTGTAATTGTTCTATCAGGAATTTATTCTCTCCTACAATCATATATCTTACTTTAGAACACACCCGAAACTGTATTGTTCAGTGATGTGGAACCGTATCTTAAAAGTCTACATTCTCAAAAACCTTGTACTTATCGAGTATGTTTTCTTTTTTTTTGTCAAGAAAAACTGATCAGTTTTTGTGATTTAGCTCGATCCCTATTGGACTTATGAACTCTGTCATGGTATTCATATTCGACAATATCATGAAACAGTTTCTCCGACGAAAGTAAATTTGAAAAACAAAACTTGAATTTGATTTCAAAAGAAAACAAAAATGAATTCATCTAGAAAACAGTTGCACAAGAATATTTTCTTGGTTATTATGAATCTCTTCAACAAAATATTATAACAACAGCCGACAATCAACAAGCTTTAAAAGTAGATGAAAATCTACTTGATTTTTCTTTTAATAGAATAAAAAAAAATCATTTTTTATAGATACATTATAAAACAATCAATCATCGACAAGTCCCTATGCTATCTATTCGCTATACATCTGGCACAAATTGTGATATTAATTCAAATAACCCTCGTGAAACTACGGTTTACTATGGTGAGCATTGTTGATCGCAATTTGATTTGTTCATTTTTGTTGTTATTTAGTTTGTGATGAAAAAGGACCAGATGGTATTATTAGTTTTCAAGAAGTATCTTCTTGTCAATATGAAATCATTGTTGCTTCATCGAAACTTTGCGATCTACCTGAATTCTAGTAAATTGCAAATAAAAACTATTCTTTTTTTGTGTCATATTCCGTCTCTTCAGTTTGGCAGAATCTAATCGACATACAATCAGCTGTCATCCACAAGAAAATGCTTTACAAAAACCTCGTAGTTTAGCCAAACTTGAAAAACAACATAAATCAATTTCAAAAACTGGTCCTGGAGCTCAATTTACCGTACGAATTCGCCCGTTATCTTTTTCTATGAAGAATAAATTTCTATCTGTAGATGACTGGTGCCGATGGTACGACTTTTATCATTTCCTATGAATACATGAATGAAGATGATGTCAAACCTACGACACCTGCACCTCCAACACCACCAACAGATCGTACTACATTTCTAAAAGACTTCTTTTCCGGTCAACAATGTCTAACAGGTGGTAGTGGTTGGTGGAAATACGAACTATGCTATGGAAAACATGTGATTCAATATCATGTGAGATTTAGATTTTTATCAATTAAGAAACCAAAGAATTTTCTTTTATACAGGATGACAATGATAAACGAACATCGATTGTCTTAGGCAAATGGAAACATGAGAATCATATTGAATGGATTAAGAAAAATCCAAAACGAAAAGCATCCGGATTTATCAAAGAACGATTGTAAACGAGAGATTTGATTTATTGAAAATGAAATTTAAATCTCTCTACATTCAGATATGTTCCATTGTACTATTCTGATGGTGATCTTTGCGAATTAACCAATCATCCGCGTGCTGTCGAAGTGAAATTGAAGTAATTGATTCAAATAGGATCGTTTTGAGAGAGAGAAAAATTATGTGTATTTTAGATGTACGAAACGAGCGGATGCATTTTCAATGCCAACAATGTATCTTGTCGAACCGGACACATGTGCTTATGTTCTAGGAGTAAGTTCATCATTTCAAGAGAGAGATAAAATGAATTAAATTCAATATTCCAATAGGTTGAATCTCCTTTATTTTGTAATTTAAATGAATATACAGATGAACATGGCATTCCAAATGAAGAAAAACTGTTTAAACTGTGATTTTCCTGATTTTCTTTTTTTTTTTATTTAAATTGTTATTGTTTTGTGTTTTACAATAAATTTAATCGACGAATAATTTATTTATAAGGGACAGAAAACAAGAAATTTTGTCGGATTTTTAGTTCGTCTCATGTCGAATCTCAATCGAAAATATAAAAAAGATTCGTGTCGAACATTAATCGGTTTTCTTCGTTGTCTTATCGGTCAACAGGTTCAATTAGATCTCTACGATGGCATTATGCTAGTCGGTAAACTTATTGATATGGATGTTAATCATAATCTACATCTTTCACAAGTGACTATGTCACGACCAACTCAATCGTTACTTGCATTTCAACGTTTATATATTCGTTATACGAATGTACGTTATGTACGTATTCCCGATGATATTGATATCAAACAAACAATCGAACAAGATTTGAAACGAATGAATCCGAAACCGAAAGATATTGTCGGCGGTGGACAGAAAAAACGATTTGTAAAAAAAGGTCATGAATACGAAAAGAACTTGCCCGTACTTCGACCTTATTAAAAGAAAACACAGTTGATTATGCAGATTTTTTTTTAAATAAAGGTCAGATTTTAAATTTATCGATTAGTATAAAAATAATTCATTCAACGAGCTAATTAGTCGTCATCTTCTTCTTCTTCATTGTCAATATTTTGAGATTTTGCTCGATAGAATTCATTATTCACTTGTTCGACTTGTAAATAACGTTGACCACATATATCTACCCAATATTTATTAGTTGAACGTCGTCGTTCACTCGTACCCATCCAATTTTCGGTATCGATTGCAATACGTGCTCGTTCTAAATGCCTACAGGCGAAAAACAACGAAAACTTTTCTTTAAATCACTTTCATTTGCTATGACAAACCATAATTGTTTGGCACTTTTCTTCACATCGGCATATGTATCACCCATCATTGCAATCAAAAGATTCAGTAAAAGTATTGATACAACAACGACATAGATTAACAAAACGATCACACAAGCTACGGGATATCGTCCTGATATATAACTATCTAAATCAAAATCTCCTAATAATCCAAGAAAACATCGTCGAATTGTATCGCCATAACCCGAGAAACCTAAATAAAAATGTGTCAATCATTCGTTTGACTTCGGATTCTTTTCGTTTTTTACCGTCCTCATGAAATAATATGAAAAAAGCTTGTGAAAATCCCGCAAGAAAAATCATATAGATAATACAGAATCGAAGTACATCGTTGAATAACATCTTATAAATCATAATTACAAATGGACCTGTAAATCGAAATGGCATAATGAAAAAAAACATATAAGCCCAACCGAGAAGCGAAGCAAAAGCAAGTAGAATGGCATCGTTAGGAATGTTGAAGTAACGAAATATTTCCACGAGATAGATGCAAATACAAAATGAACTTGTTAATAAATTATCGAGGAAAATTGATCCCTGGAAAACAAACGAGAAAAATCAATGTTTGTCGGCAAAAAAAAACATTTTGTTTTACGGTTGTATTAATATAATTTCGAAAGCCAAGTGTTGACATTTCATTGATTTCTCGAATACTTTTAAATATCGTTCCTGCAATTACAATTGTATGTCCAATTCGATAGCATACTTGTCGACAAACACTCTCCGAAGTTCGATTCGATTGTTCGAGAATTGTTGTCAATAGGAAAATGATTAAATAGATAAATGCAATCAGAAATCGTGCTCGCAATTGACGATAAACAAAATATTTCCATTTTTTATCAACTAATGATGTTAGAATTGGATGTACTAATTCTGAATCATTATTTTTAATGATTATTTCCAAGACACATAACGGTCGTTTATCAGCATCCAAATATTCGTCATAGAAATCGTAATCTAATTGATCAAGTGGATGTAAAACACAGGAAACATCTCCGTACGACCAGTGAACTTTTTTTCGTTCGTCAAGCAACCAATGAAACATTTGAACACGATGTAAATCCGCAGCAAGTGTCAACGGAGTAAAATTATCGTTGTTCAAACGATTCCAGAGATCAATCGAACTTTTCTTTTCCTTGATCCAACGAGCTTTGAATTTTTCATAGATATTCGGAAGAGAATGAACGACAAGCATATGAAGAATAGTATTTCCATTACTGTCGATCTAGATTTCGAATATTTCAATTCAAGTTTTTTGAAATTCAAAGAAACATGAAAACCAACTGTATCCATTTGAGCACCGTGCTTGAGTAGAATTTCGACGATATCCCATTGATTTGTACAGCAAGCAAAACCCAACGGTGTCTCTCCGTAATACGATGGTTGACCTCTGAGACAAACTCAACAAGAAAAGGCACACAAAAAAAAACAATTTACATTTGAAAAAAATCTCCCGTTGCTCTGGCATTCAATAATTCTTCTCGATAATCTTCTAAATATTGATTACTCAATAACCATTCGACCATCTCCGGATTTCGTTTCACAATTGCAATATGAAGAATATTTTCTCCATAGTATCTCTACATACGTATCATTACTCGTTTTAAATTGTTTTTTCTCTATTTTGCTTACTGGTTCATTATAAATCTGCGTTGCAATACTCGGAAAACGTTCGATTAAATCACGTGCTATGTTTAGATGTTCATCAGTTCCACATAGAAACAACAAATGTATCGGACATTCGCCGACAGCACCATGTTCATTGATAACCTTCGGATTATTTTCAATTAATTTCTCAATCATACTTTCATCAGCTCGAAATATAGCAGTCCATATTGTATCATCTCGATACATTAACTCGGTCTGTTGTTCAACATCGAGTTGATCAGTACTCATACTTCGATTAACTAGTCGAATAAGAAATCAGATCGTCGTTAAGGTAAGCAAATAAGCAAACAAGCATACATACTGTCTTTCATCGATCGTTTCTTACTTATCACAAACGCCCTTTCGTTTGATTTATCTGCTCGTACATCGATATATAAGATGCAATGTCAGTATATTCGTTCTTTTATTTTTATTTTTAACCTTGATACTGATTTTTTTTCTCGTATTCGAACAAACATAATGGTAGCAATAATATGTTTAAGATTCTCATTTTTTTTTCGCTTCATTTCAACATCAATTTCACAAGAACGAGAGACTAGTGTTCTTATTTTGATTCTATTGCGTTCTTCTCTTTTATGTTGAATGTCTGTCATTCCCAATGTATATTCTCTCGTTCTGTTTTCTTTTCCTTTATGTAGTAACCATGAATCTAATTTGCAATCGTTCTCTTTCGCTCTCGGTTTTTTTTTCATTCTTTCGTCGGATGTGACTAGAAGAGAAGAGGAGAGAAAGAGAGGAAAAAAAAAGGAAAGAATACTTGTAACAGTCAAGGTTTAGCCTCATTCTTATGAGAAAACGTGCTCAGAACAACAAGAATTCAGTTCATTTCGAATGGATAATGTAAGAAAAATACTTATCCATGAAATTTATTCCCATTAATATGTATTTATCTTTAGACATTTTGGAAAATTCTTGGACTTATTTGGATTCTTGTTGAATGTAGTTTAGCTTCGGGAAAGTATGATTTCGAAAAAAAAGAATATCTTCAAAAATCTATAGATTTATCTTTAGTATATTCGGTTTTGTTTCGCTATTTAGCGTTCTACCGAAATATAAAATCTATGAATCTGAATGTTCAACAGATGAATCAAGTTGTCAAAATCAAATAGACAAATATCAAGTAACAATCACAAATGTTGATCAATTAGTTGTGAGTTTCTTTCGTTTTTTTAGCTTGCCTTTGCTTTGGGCATCGGTTTTTTCAATCTACCTGCCGTGGTTATTGGAATAATCAATGATTATTTTGGACCTCGATCTTTGAAATTATTCGCTATGTAATTACGATTCGAATAGAAAAGAAAATATTATTTTATTACGTTGTGCTTTTTTTTATTCCAATAGAATTTTTCATTTAATTAGTTGGTTTTCACTTGCTTATGCAGCGCCCGGTAAAAACAAAATCATTTCTTTGAAATGCATTCTTATTGATCTCAATTAGGTCGGGATTGGTTGATTTATTTCCATACAATTTGTATATCTTTATCAGGGATTTGCACTCTACTTTCATCCATGTCGATTTCAGCACATTTTATCCATCATCGAGGTCTTGTCACGTATGTGAATTAGCATTCTTTGCGTATTTTATCGATTGATTTCTAGATCATTAATCTCCGGTGCACAACTAACCGGCACAATTTGGTATTCAATCTTTGAAATTGTTATCGAAAAAGATTGGCTATCACTTTCAACATTATGTTTTCTTTGGGCATCGATTGCAATTTTTATGCTTGCAAGTGCATTTTTCTTTCTCGATTGGCGTTTTGCATGTGTCAATTCATTTTTAAAAGTTTCGTCAGTTAAAAAAACTGAAGAAGAAGAAGAAGAAGAAATAGAAAATGTCAAAACAATCTCATCGCAAGATTCATTAGGACGACATGTAAAAAATCCATTATTCATTGTTGTTTCGTTGTTTTTAAGTCTTCTTTTATTAACTATTTCGTATTTACCAATTATTTGGTTTACATGGCTCACGCATTTAACTCACAATAATAAAAAGCGAAGTAATTCAGCGAAAAAAAAATAAAACTTTGAATATCTGATTTTTTCTTTAAAAATTTTTTAGCAACTTTCTATACATTTTTATATAATTTCGCTGGTATATTTGGTATTTTCATTGCACCATTATGCGGTTTCATAATTGATTATAAAGCATTTCGTGGTTATACACAAAAAATGTTGAACATATCGATACTTCAAACAGTCACTTGGATATTCGCAATAACTCTCTGTATTGTCTGTATGTTCAATACAATCTATGCGGCAATTGCAGCTTTAATTCTTCTTGTATTTACACGACCTATTGTTGTTGCTGGAAGTCAAGCTTTAATTGCAACTGCGTAAGAAACGAGACTTGTTCTTTGTTGAGATGTTTTTTTTATTATTATCTCAACATAGTTTTCCACCGCAATATATTGGTTCACTTTTGGGAGTCATGTGGACACTAGCTGGAATTATTAGTTTTGCAACGTACGGTCTCCTTCGTCTCGCTAAAGAACCCACCGATAATTGGCGAGTAGGGAAATTATTTTATTGTGCTTTTTCGTAGAATTTAGCATCGATGTTTTAGGCATGGACAGTTATTTTAGGCGTTTGCCTTCTCATGGGTAGTCATTTAATTCAAGTTTGGCATTTATATTCTCAATCAAAACGTTCAAATAGAAAAAATCTCGAAACCGCCATACATGCTGAAGAATTGAAAAATTTAAACGAGCTTTAACTCTCTTTTCGTTTATCGTAATTTTTTGTTATGAAATAAAATATACATGAAACAAACATCTGCGAGTTGTTTTGACGGGTCTCGGAAGTTTTAGACAGACAGTAAGAAACGATAAGAGAGCCAATTCTGAAGTTTATTAATTAATGTAAACTAAAGAAAAAGATTGAATTACTCCTATACATTCTTTTTCATGATAAATAAGTATGACGTGGAGAATGATGTGTATATATATATAAAAAGAATGCAAAGAATAGAACAAACATCAGTTGATTTCGTTAAACATGAAAGAATTCAAGTGTTGTATCCTATTTGTCCTTTTTACTTGTGCCAGTTTGAGTCGAACATGGCCAATTATTGATCATAATGGACGAGTTATTTATTATCAATATCCGTCACCAATTCAAAAAGAAAAAGTACGAACACTCTTTTTTTTTCTATTGATAAAGAACAAACAAAAGAATATTTCTCTAGTTGAATCCGACATGTCGTCATTGTTTTAATATTCGAACACTTAACAATGGTCAACAATTACTTGTCGATCCGTGTGGTGGTGCAAATTGTGTTGCAATCGTTAATAATACTGAATTGAAACAATTTGCTCAGCCAACTAAAGATTATGATTTAACAAATTGTGGCAAAATCGAAACAGATCGATCAATAATAGCAAAAGCTTTACAATTGAAGATTAGTACAAGCGTACGCAATACACTTCGACCTGCCGAATATCCTTGGCTTGTACGTATCGAAAGTCGTTCATCGATTTATTCTCGTACAGTAACACTTTGTGGCGGTACACTTATTCATCCTCAATGGATTCTCACTGCTGCTCATTGTATGTTCGATAGTAAATCGAGTCGTCTCTATCCTGCCGATGGTATTCATCTTCATATGGGACATTACGATCGATTAACAACCAGTGATATCGAACATGTCACGCAACCTGTTTCCTATATTATTCATCCAAAATTTCGTATTAGTCGAATTTCACCTGCGCCTATTCACGATCTTGCATTGATTAAATTAGCTCGACCAGTTCCTATATCATCATCGATTAATATCGCTTGTTTACCTGAAAAAACCGATAGTCTACGAGATGGTATTCTTGCTTATACAGCTGGTTGGGGTCATTCATCGCCATCATCGACCGTGATGAACAAACCACGTAAAGCACGAATTCGTATTTCGCCGAATTCATGTCGACAATTGATGATCGACAAAAATCTTCACATTTGCGGACATAATCAACGTGGAAATAATATCTGTAGTGGTGATTCAGGCACTGGATTGATGATTCATGCTGGATTGAAATTGAACAAAAGTCAAACCGATTGGAAATGGCATATATTCGGTGTTGCAAGTTTTGGTCTTGATGAATGTTCAGAAAATGTTAATCATGATAATGCATTTGCATCAGTCGCAATCGATGTTGACTGGATACATGAAATGATGAAGAAATATTAATAAATTCACGAAAATATCTAAATACTTCCTTTTTGTTATTTTTTTCTTTTGCCTCTTTGTTACTCATCAATAGACATGTGCGTTTGTCGTTTTTACTTCAAGGTCGATTGTTGAAAATGAATATATTGATAATGTAAAGAAAAAAGAAACCGACCGTATGCTTCGATGGTTTTTTTTCTTTCTTCCTTTCTTGCGTTTTTATATCATGGTCATGTGTATGTGTACACATTATTTTCATTATCATTAAGCCCAAAAAAAGAAGAAACCACATTATATAGAGACTCGTTTTTCTCAATCAATTGCAGGACAACAAATATTTTATCGACAGATCGAAGAAGAAAGAGCAAGGCTTTTGTTATTTTCAAGGTTGTTTGTTTGCATTTGTAGTTTGTCTTTTGTGTATTATTCAAATAAAAGAATACGATATGTACAGCGGCGGACAAACTTCGACACGTTCAGCGTCTGGTTCACGAACGGATTCATATGATCATCCATCAAATATCAAACTAAATGGCCGTCCGTATCAAGCACGTTCATCAATAACAGAAGATGCAGTGAGAGATGACAATGAATATGCCGAAGCATCAGACATGAACGATCAAGACGAAGAACAAACACCCTCACCCTCAATACCACCACCAAAAAAAGAGGATCAATATATGATGGCATTGAGTCATCGTTTTCATAATCGACCGAAAAGTGATTATTCATACAAAGCACCTCCTGGTCCGAAAAGTAAGTTTTGAGTCTATTGTACGTATGTCTTTCAATTGAAATAATTCAACAATAATCCTAGTTCCAAATGCACCACCTCTACCAACACAATCAGAAAAACAAAATCCAAGTCTAACAAATCAAAATGGGCCCTATTCATCAACTGTTCGACCTAATATCAACGGTGGTGGCAGTACACCTCCGACATACGAAGGACGAACTGCGTCGAAACCTGTCCTAGATCGTGTTGTTCCCAATCAGGGTAGTTATGCAAAGAGTATTGCAGCCGAATTAGAAGCTCGAGAACGAGCTAGAGCCGGACTAACAACAAAACCTTCAATATCATCACCGACAACAACAACAAAAGCAAATAGTTCAGGACTCAATGTTCGAATCAATGATCCGAAAAATCCAATAGATCATTATAATCGTCAATCGTCATCTTCACCAGCTAAAACACAATTAAGTATATTCGAAAAAGTTCCGTCTCAAGGCGGGCCAGTTTCATATCTCGGTACGGCAACATTCTTTCATTTCGAACATTGTTTACGACAATGTCTCGAACGCGAACGGCAACATACAGGTGTTGCCAGTCAAATTATTCGCGATGAAATACCAGCAACCGTTTCGGCATCATCTTACTGTTGTGATCCTATTCCAACTTCGTCCTATTCACCTCGTACTGACGCTGTACGTGTTCATACATTCGATGATTATCCTTCACAACCATTGTCGACATATACGCTTGATGATGTTCGATATATCAATGCGGCTCTATCAAGAAGTGGAATATCACTTTTTCCATTTCGTGATCCGTATACTCGTTCATGTTCGTCACCAATATCGACTCGTCACTATCGAACAGGTGATGTTGTTTCAGCGTGTCAAATAGCTGAAGATGATCCAGCGATGTTATTTAGCAAAAACGGTACTCTAGCTGTACGAAATGTTTGGAATGCAATACGAAATTATCGTGAACCGTATAATTATTAGGTTTTTTTTCTTCTCTTTTTCTTTTTACTATTATTGATTGATTAAAAAAAAAGAAAGAAAAGAACAACGAATTAGAAAAAGCTTAATTCTTGATTACCTAATCAAAAACTAATCTAATATGCGTTGGTGAGTGAGAGAGGCGAGAGTCACATATATACACATTCATTCGAAGGTCTTTTTCACGAAAGTCATGGGTAATATTGTTACACCAGACCAAGGTTTACTTCCATTGCCAGCCGTTGGTGCTGTTGCGTAAGTTAATTCTATAGTTCATTGAACGAAAACAAGAGAAACGCATCTTTAGTTCACCGTATCCTTGGTGGTTAAATTTGGCATTAGCAATTTGGGCTCTCTTAGCGTTACTTTGTTGTTGGCTGTTATTACTTTTATATCTTTTAAGATATTGTTGTCGATGGTGTCGACAACGGCAATATGCTACTAATGTAATTTGTGTTTTTCTTTTCTTTTTTTTTTATAAATAAATGATTTGTTTTTTTTAGCGAAAATCTCTTCGCGAACGATTCTTCGGATCGGGTGCGTATGTAACACGTGATCATTTCGCTTCAGCTCCATTACCACCTGTTCCACCGTATGCTGTCAGTGGTGGAAATGAAATTTACGAAGGACATGTTCCGTATGTTACATCCGGAGCAGTTAATCGAGCTTATGATATCGATTCCGAATCGATTTCAGAAGAAGAACTAGCCAATAGGTAATATAATTATTTTTCTATTAAATCGAAACGAAAACGATTGTGACGAGTTTTTAATTTGTTAGTCGTGCAAAATCAACAGAAAATATCGAAACAAATATTCATCGAAATATAACGAAAAATTATTATATCAATGAAGAAAAGAATTATTTTGTTCAACAAGATCCGGTTGTTACACATGAACGAGAAATTCAACGATTACCATCGCCAACGATTACAACTGTGAACATGGCTGCCGAGAGAATCGTTGATAATCCAAATTGGGAACATGCTGATCCAAAAGAAAATCTGAAAAATCAAGAAACAAAGAAAGCATTGACAGCTATTGAACCAGCTGATCCATCGATATCGAAACAGAACATTCAAACAGCGAATCCACCGCCGATATTTACTCATCGACCGATAACACCGATTATTGAAACTCATAAATTAGCAGCTAAAGCATCGTTAACATCGGAATCCGGTTCGATCACTAGCGAAATGAGCGGTCATGATTCAGAATCAATCTATGAAACAATACGTGTTTTTACGCCGAAGAAAAATCTCATCGAAGATGATGAAAACGAAACTGCCGGTGTTGATGAAGTCGAAATTGAAATTCAAGATTTAGTTCGTTTACAACGAACAAATCCGACAAGTACGACAACCTACGAAGATATGGTTACATCGACCAATATGCCACGTCAACGTTTAGTTCCTCGTGCATCATCATCGATTTCATCATCGTCGACATTGAATGATCTCATGCCTCGGCAATCTCTCGAGCCAACAGCCGAAGAACAAGAAGAAACAGTGACGGAAACAGTTAAAACGCAACAAATACAAACAACATTTCATCAAATTGGACATATCGGTGGTAATAGTGCGTTCTTTATTCCATTGACATCATCAAATGCACAGCAAATCGAACAAACTGAACAACAACAAAATCACGACGATGATAGTAGAATCAGAATACCTGTTTCAACCAGTTCGATTACATACGAAGATCAACCTGCTTTACAACATTTCTAATTTGACTCATTTATTCGAAGAAAAAAAAACAGAAACTTTCTTTTTTGTTCGATATTATTCGCAAAAAAATAAACGACAAAAAGAACCATTAAATCCATATGGTTATTCTTTGAGACAATACTAAGGCAGCATATGTCCTTTAGTAGGCGTTGAATAGAAAACAGTATAATAACCAGGGATATGATTCGAGATGTTTTATATATTTCGTTTTTCGGTCTAAAGGAGAAAACAAAAAGAAAAGCATGAAGATACATTATATTTTCGTAGTTTTCGTTCTCTTGGCTTGTTCATGCGAAGATGATCTCGTCGACGCAACTAATGATACTGACGCTGAAACACCTCAGCTTTTAATTCAACCAAGCCTTTTAATCTCAGCAAATTCGAATGAGAACAATCAAGGATCAGCTGGTATTCTCGTAACACCAGTAACAGTTGCTTCAAAGCCAACATACGAAGTAACTCAATCACCATCATCTGACTCGGAATCTGAGTCGGAATCAGAATCGGAATCGGAATCAGAATCAGAATCCGAATTTGATTCATACGAATCTCTTCCAGAATCGTCGGAAGATAGCAGTGAAGATGGTTATCAACGATCTCTCGCATGTCGTCCATATCATTACTTTCCAATTCGTCCGCTTTGCAACATCCGTCTTTTCAGACCTCGACCACTTCAGACAAGTTAGTGTCTTTTACTCGATAAAAACAGTAAATATTAAACAAATTTAAATAGGATCACCCATGCTTCGTTTATTATTGTCGAATTTCGCCGATGTCAATCGTAAGTAATTCTTTCATTGTATCGATATTATTTCGTAGACGAAATTTTCTGCTTTTTATTTAGCTAAAGCTTTAAAAAAACAAACGTGTAAAATAGATAATTCAGCTAAGTCTCGTCTATTATTGACAAATCCTTCTGACGGTAAACGTAAGTTATTATCTTGTTTGATTAATATAATTGTTGGAAAGCATTTTTTTATCTAGTTAAACAATCAGCACAGAAAGCTCAGTCTTCCGAATTAGCACAACCGACACCAGAAAAACAATCTGAACAATCCGTTCAAGAACCGCAATCTGCTCAATCGGTTCAAAAAGCAAAACCTGGCAAACCAGCTGAAAAAGCTAAACCTGTCAAACCAGCTAAAGAAGCTGAACCTGCCAAGCCAGTTGAAGAAACTGAATCTGTCAAATCAGTTGAAGAAGCTCAATCTGTTCAACCAGTTGAAGAAGCTGAATCTGCCAAGCCAGTTGAAGAAGCTGAACCAGCTAAACTAGTTGAAGAAGTTCAATCTATCCAAGAAGCACAACCAGCAAAACCAGCTCGAGAACCACAACTTGTCCAAGAAAAACAACCTGTTCAACCAGCTCCAGAAGATGAACTTGCCAAACCTGCCCAAGAATCACAGCCAGATCAAGAATCACAACCTGTCCAAGAAGTACAATCTGTTCAACCAGTTGAAGAAGCTGAACCAGCCAAGCCAGCTCCAGAAGCTGAACCAGTTCAAGAATCACAACCTGTCCAAGAAGTACAATCTGTTCAACCAGTTGAAGAAGCTGAACCAGTCAAACCAGCTTCAGAAGCACAACCAGTTCAAGAATCACAACCTGTCCAAGAAGTACAATCTGTTCAACCAGTTGAAGAAGCTGAACCAGTCAAACCAGCTCCAGAAGCACAACCAGTTCAAGAATCACAACCTGTCCAAGAAGTACAATCTGTTCAACCAGTTGAAGAAGCTGAACCAGCCAAACCAGCTCCAGAAGCACAACCAGTTGAAGTAGCTGAACCAGTTAAACTAGCTCAAGAAGCACAACCAGCTGAAGTAGCTGAACCAGTTAAACTAGCTCCAGAAGCACAACCAGCTGAAGTAGCTGAACCAGTTAAACTAACTCCAGAAGCTCAACCAGTTGAAGAAGCTGAACCAGCCAAACCAGCTCCAGAAGCTGAACCAGTTCAAGAATCACAACCTGTCCAAGAAGTACAATCTGTTCAACCAGTTGAAGAAGCTGAACCAGAGCTCCAGAAGCACAACCAGCTCCAGAAGCACAACCAGCTCCAGAAGCACAACCAGCTGAAGTAGCTGAACCAGTTAAACTAGCTCCAGAAGCACAACCGGTTGAAGTAGCTGAACCAGTCAAACCAGCTCCAGAAGCACAACCAGCTGAAGTAGCTGAACCAGTCAAACCAGCTCCAGAAGCACAACCAGTTGAAGAAGCTGAACCAGTCAAACCAGCTCCAGAAGCTGAACCAGTTCAAGAATCACAACCTGTCCAAGAAGTACAATCTGTTCAACCAGTTGCAGAAGCTGAACCAGTTCAAGAACCACAACCTGTCCAAGAAGTACAATAATCTTTTTCTTTCGAAAAATATTCCATGCTGAATAAATCTTGGGAAAATGATCATTCGTTTATGCTTCAGCATTACATATTTGTTTTTTTTCTACATCATTAAAAACTTTAAATACGATCGTATATTACTCATTAGCATAAGCAGATTTTCACGCAATCAATAATCACTCCTATCCTTCACATTTCGTTTAATTAATCACATTATTAGCATGAATAAATAATTGAATATTTCATTGTTATATATTAATGGTAAAGACATTTTTATGATTAGTTATCAGCCATGTGATTTTAAAGAAAATTGTTAGAAAAAGAAACGTAACATTCAGACAGTCTATCTATACGACACTCGTTAAAAGTCCACATGGCGACGACAACGACCACGATTCATTTAAGAGAGAGAGAGAGATTCGACAAAGAACATATAATCAGATTTTGAAATTCTAGATTTTTTTATCAATATTTCAAATTAAAAAAACTGACATGATTTCTCCATACGATCAAACCAATTCTCTTTCGACTAATAATATCGAATTAGTAATACTAGTACAAGAAATAATCGGTCTTTATTTGCCATCAAATACTTTGCTTATTATTCCATGTAAGACTTTTTCAAGTGTATCCTTAGTTGATCTCAAAGAACTATATGGAAACACAAATTTCGTTTGTATCAATTCGTATCCAGTTTCAACAATTAAAATCGAACAAAATCGTTCATCTTTTAATAGCAGTGAGTATCTTTTTTTTCAGTAATGATGTTTCGGTAATATTTTGTATCTGATAGAAGATAAAAAACGTAAACGTAGTCAAAACTGGAGTGATGAGAGTTTAGTAATAATTGACGAATCATTTGCAAGTAGTTCACAAAATAAATCGTCCAAAATTACAGCGATGGATACATCTGGCACATCATTTCGAAAAAAGAAAATAGTTGATGCAAGGTAAAAAAAATCGATTCTTTATTTTGCTTCGAATATATTATATTCTTCTCTGTGTTCATTGTAGAACTGAAATTATGCAAGAACTGCTCAATGAAATGCGCAAAGATAATGAAGCAGCTGCTTGTATGAACTCCGAATGGTTAACTTTATTGAAAAAACAAACAGAGTTCATGGAAGCTTCTTTGAACAATGACAAGGAATTTTTGAGCATATTTAAAAAAATTGCTGATAAGTTTTGTTAGCCGAAATGAATACAATCACTTGGTTTATATTAATGTAATATGAATAATTGTTTAGTTAAGAATATTTTGAATCTTAGTATTCGAATTAGGACTTTAGTTATTGTTGAACGTTAGTTTATGTAATTGATAATGATTTTAATGAAAATAAACAAAAATGTTTCAGATACATTATCCTACTTGTTTAGCGTCTGTTGACAGTACTGATCTTATTATTGAGTCATAAACTAGAAATTTATACATGCAAATGTAAGTATATTTTAAAATAGCAAAACAAAAACATCACATGATTTAATCCGTTTTTCAGATAGAAATATGACTATCTCTAAGAATCACTGTCATAAAAGCTTCAAAATGAGAAAAAAAAGAAAGACCGAGTTTGATTCAAGGGGAAAAAAGCGAGACTTCTTTCATTGCGAAGTATCGGAAGTATTTGAAAGTATTATGGAAGTACGATGAAGTACCGAAGTATTGCTTTTTTCTCCTTGGTCTGGTTTAAGATAATAAATGAGTTTTCTTGAGTAATATAAATGCTTTTATATGTTCAACTTAATGGTAACACTGAAGTAGAGGTAGTTTGGGATAGCGTTGGGGGATTATCTTTGATTGTATTGATACCCAATACGTTTTCAGCTGGTAACATCGCATTCTGTTCAACAGTATCATGTACTGTCGTTGCTGATGAATCACCGTTTGTATCTAGAAAAATGCAAAAACGAAATTATTTAAAAAGAAACAAAAAGAAATTTACCATTTGTATTTGGAGCTGATTGATTATCAAGAACAGTTTGTGTAACGTTTGCGTCAATTTCTATATGATCTGAATCATCTAAAATATTAAATTGAAGAAATTGTAAATATATTCTCAGGCAAACCTGTATGATCAGGTTGATTATCGGTTCCTTCCGGTACAAGTTGTCGTTCTAAAATGATAAAAATCGTTTTAAATGTTTTTTTCAAAAAAAAAAGAAAAAGATTTACCATCTTCAACTGTTGTATCGATATTAGTTCGCTCCTGACGTTCACGAGGAGCGTCCGAGAAATCCGTGTCATCTAATTTGAAGTTATGTCGATTGTAGAAAAAAAACAAAAAAAAGTCGGCTTTACTTGGTAACTCGGCTGGCTGTTCATTGGACTCATTGTTGGCCACCGCTGGCATTAAACCAGGAGTTGTGCATTCTTCAGCTTCACTCTCGCGTGGATACACGAAATATTCTAGAATTAAATAAATACATTCAATTAATTCATAAACATGAAAGATAATTACCCTGAATTGTTGGGGAAAATATATTACCAATATCGTCCATTTGAAATTGATCATTTGGTGCTATGAAAAATTGTGATTAAAAAATAAATGACAAGAAAAACCGTACCTGCTACACGGATTGCTTGCAGTTTATTTTGATCATCCAAATATATTGGCATAGTTTTCCCAAATTCGTCATTAAAATGGACATTATTCGTTCTCATGCGACGCCTATAAAACGGCATTGATCGGCCTGGACGAATTCAAAAGTTTCAAAGGTTCACTTTCTGTTCTCAAATAAAATAACATACGCATCATGTTGGCAGTCTCAGCCGCAAGATTTCCTCCTGTTTGAACCATATCTATAAAAATTGATAAAAAAATCTATTTTTCGTCTTTTTATATATTTTACCTTCGGCTTCGCTGGCAGCAGTTTCTTCATCGGCAACGAACTCATTATTCAGGTTATGCTGATTTTCCATATATTAGTCGATTAGCGATTACTAGCATAACGAGACGTAAAACGAAGATAAAGTATTCTCCCCTTCACGTCACGAGTTTCGATATGTTAATGTACGAAAGATCTAAAACATTCGTAGTAAATCTATTATTTGTTTAATCGAAATGAAAAAATGAAAAAAAAGAATAAAATGGATGCACACTATCGTTTGTTTTTTTTCTCTACTCGTCGTGAATTAATGGACTTACAGGCATACAATGAGCATACACTCTTTTAGTCAGTCAATTTAGATACATAAGTCGAGAAGAAACAAACATAATCAAAGAGAAAAATATTTATCGGTGTGTGTATAAATGAGAAAAAAAGATGGTGTTTTTCGTTGTTTTTTCTCTCGTCATTATACGCTTGATAGAGGCCAGATAAACTTGAAAATGAAACTATTTTTTATGTGACGGTTTTGTTGTTATTTATTGACTGCAACGATATAATAATAAATTCAATTTCGAGACGTTTGTGTTGAATCAACAGTTACATTATACTGAAAATGTTGAATATTATAATTATAGACATTTTCGTTTGTTAACTTTGCAAAGAAGAAAAAAAAACAAAAGAATGTTACGGATTCGGTACAATAAATCTGTCGTTGACAACTGTCGATAAACATTTTCATCATTACCTATGCAGCACAGGTTTTTTCTGTCATAAGTAAACATAATGCGCCGAAATTAAATTCATGATTCCCCAATTGAAGGTACAGATTTCGAATAATTTCGACTGACCTAGATGAGAACGCATGATGACTCATTACTTGTCGATTGTTGTTTGTTTTCATTTCGTCATGCACATCAAACAACAAAAACTTTAAACCACTATCAATATTGGCAAATTCGAATTTTTTATCGTACAACTGTATGCAGTTATTCATTCAAAATAAAAGTTCAATAGATATTTTTCGAAGTTAAAAGTGGTTAATCTTTAGTTTTTTTTTCTTTTTACAGTATATAATTGTCAATTTCATCCATCAAGGAACAGAATACATTATCTAATAATGATATTCGACAAGTTACAGGTGATGAAACATGATCATAGATAACAATGGGCGTGAATAGGCCGGTTATTAATTGACCGTTTTTAAACTAAGAAAATCAATGATATTCAAAAGATAACCAAGAACTCCAAAAAGAAGCAATGGAATTCTGAGAAAAATGTTTATTTTTTGCGAAAGAAAATGAGGGTGTTGAAGACATACACACAATTAGTGTTAATAAAGGCAATACATGACAATTCTTAAACAAAATATCTTAGGTATTTTGCCGATAGATATCAAGATAGGAAACTACAAGTCCTTCGTTGTTGTCGTTGCTGTTGATAATGTGTGATGTTTGTCATTCGCTTTTCTGTGAATGATATCGATCGTTTTACTGTTTTCTGTATTGTAACAGTTGAAGTTGAAGAAATTGTTGTCCGAGAGAATACGATCTCAGTCATTTCAAAATGATCAACAAACGAATCATTTGAATCGGCAAGATATTTAATATCGTTCGTGGATTCTAATGAAGAAAAAGATAGATTTACTTTCCCTTTAAAATCAATTCACATAACATAATATGATTATACCACTAATATTTCGAAGGATTTCAGTTGCTTCAAACATGGACTGTTCGAATAAAGATGAGTGATTCATTGCTGAGGTGTATCGTTTTCATGTTTGCTATTTATATGAGCTGGTTTCATATCAAGGAAGTCATGCATTGACTATGAAATGTCCAATATCTCTGACGTCTTATGTCTATAGTACTGACGCAAACTATCAATATAAATAAATCGGAGAAAAGACAGCAGCGTGAATCATCGTGTAGAAATACTCGTACGTCATCGTATAGAGTCATTCAACCAAATCATGAATTGAATATATTATTTTTCATAGTCAATAACCAAAATGGTAAAGTAGAGCATTTATATTTTTAGGTTATTTATCACCAGACAGAATTTTTTTTTAGAAAAAGCACGTAAGTTAATGTCGAGTCTATTTTTCTGTCTTTCAGTATGATAATTAAATCGTCAGTTGATTTACAGACGGTTGCACTGGCTGTCGGCGTTGAAAATACTTCTTTTGGAGAATAACGTAGACTAATTGTTGTCGAAAACGTTTCGATGCACAAATATAAATATAGAATGAGCTCTAAAGTACATCACAATGAACAAATTTTTCATTTTTTTTCTATTTAGTTGATTATTTACCGCAAAATATGAATAATACAAACAGATTATAATTGTTGAAATTAGTTGTAGGATAGAATTGATTAATGGATCATTGGGTATAGTGATATTTGGTATCGTTAAGTTATAGATAACTGTTGGTGCAAGATTAGTAAAATTGAAGATAACTTGAATGAGAACCATCGCTGTTAATTGTTTGTCCAATTCTCGACGAATAAGAGGAACAGTTCGATAAGGAATCTGTCGGATATTTCGAATAGCTAATAATCCAATGAAAGCAGTAAAAATCACTGGTAAAATTCCCGAAAATATTAATAAATGAATATAAGAAAAATATATTTGATAGGTAGGATTCGTTAATGCGCATGATATTCGACCTGTTGTTGCTGAAAGTACATGTTCATAGTAAATTAATATTGGAATTTCAACCAGAATCCAAAGAATAATAAATATCAAACATAGATATCGACTGAATTTAATATTACTATACCGTTGCCATTGAATTTTTGATGATGTTGCTAGAAATTGATCGATTGTGGCCAAACAAATACAAGTATATGATGTGAGTTCAAATACATCGAGTAGATACCATCGAAATTTACAATAAATTACCGAGAGTAATGTCCAATTGATACCAGTAGTATATGTCACGATACGAGTTAACAATCCTGTCATCAATTGACCAACATTCGTAAATGACATCACTGTCAGATAGAATGCACATGGACTTTCGCGAAATGTTTTTAAACTCAGAAAAACAATGATATTTAATAGTCCACCTAGAACGCCAAAGATAAGCAACGGAATGCCAATATAAACATTTAAATTTTGTGCAAGAAAAAGTAACGTAGAAATTGTTGTTGAGGACATATGGAAATGATGAAATGAAAGGGAGAAAAAGTACGTTTTCAAAAATGATTATTAATGAGAATTAAAAAAAACATTAAATAGTTAAGCTTAGATTTGATCTTCAGCGAAAAATGAGTTTTTTCATGTAGAAAATTTAAATTTCATCAAATCAGCATTGACAAATGTATCTTGTCAATTGCTGTTCAATGAGTCGAGAAACATTGTGTTCGATTAGGATTTGTTTGAGAGCCAACACGTAAACCATCGGATTTCCATTGACTATTAACATCGCGGTAATAACAACCCGATGCATAGATTCGAAGTTTATAATTGGAAGTGAAGTTATACGGTTGATTAATTTTTGGAAGATTTGTTGAATTTGAACAGAATAACATCGATTCATTGAGAGTTAACTCTCGTAAACCGAAAACTAATGATTGGCGATTTGTAGTCTTTTGATTATCGATAAAATAAGTAAAAATACTTTCATTTGAAAGATTTTCATGACAAAACAGTGTCCAATCATCGATTTGTCGAATTGTTTCGTTTAATTGCGGTATTTGATCGAATTTATAGATTAATAAATAGCTAAGGTTTCGATTGAATGATTGCATTTCGAAATGAATTGAAATCGAATTTTGATTGGTGAGATTCACATAATGTAAATTGAACAATTGTTGATGAGCTGTTGCTGTTGAATTGTTTGCTGTGACATTTTGTAGAATCATATCTGGCAAAATAAAATTCGGATCACGTGGAATGAAGATTTCTATTGGTTGTGATTGATTTGTTTCGAAATGAATTTCATTTCCATTTCGATCGAGAAATGAAAATGAAATTGACGTTGACAGCTTTGTATTGGAATTACCAAACGATGCTAATGGTTCGAGTATTGATCGAATTGAAACACTTGAGTTCATACGAAAATTCGATGGTAGATGAATTTCTGCTTGATTAATTAGTTTGAATTGTTTATTAGTTAAAGATTCGAGAGACATGAAAACTTCGGATGTATTCATGATTAAATTTTGTTCAAGATTGAGATGAATATTTAACGCTGATGTCAACAATGAAATGATTTGATTAACACGAATTTGAATTTGATTAGCTGTTTGTTTTTGAAAATAAGAATTTTTATCGCTGAGTTTATTTATTTTTGACCATTCAGATTCTAAATCTGTCTCATAATCATCAGGGATAGTCGATGCTCGTGTTTGATCTAAATCAAGAACCATTGTTCGTTGTTGTAAAGGACCATTGACAGCAGCCAATAGATTTACAGCACATTGAATCAATTGTGTCGCAATGATTTGTGCGTCTTCATATGCAATTCTAGTTGCCATTGCATTGAGTGCTAATGTTAGTTGATAACATCGATCAAGTGCATTGTCTAAACACGTTCGAGTTAATTGATTCGTTGCTTTCGTTAGTTGTACTAATGTAGCTGATTGTAGTTTGATACTATTGGATGTTGTTACGGGTAACTGTGTTATAAATGACAGAAGATATTCTCGGATAGTTGCATGTGAATTTAATTCTTGTTTAAATTCAATTAAAACTGATTCATTAAATTCAACTTGTTGAGGCAAACGTTGAGTATCTAATGGTGAAATTGATATAGTTGTATATGGTATTCCGTTGGAAACAGCTCTGCGAATATTTTTCTCGTTTATTTTATTGAATTCTTGTAAAAGAGAAGTTAGAACTTGTCCGACAGTATTTTGATTTCCAGTTAAAAGTAATTGAATCATCGGATGTTGTATACTTTCGTCATCGACTTGAACATAAACCGAAGATAGATTGTATTCAGTTATAGAATCTAATTGATCTCGAATTAAAATCATGAGATTGAGTTCAGAAGTTTGTTCGTCACCGGCTGGTAAACGAACTTGAAATTGTGAAATTGATGAGTAAGCAATGATTGTTCTTTTCGATGGATTACTAGTCCAGAAATATAACGAATAATCTTTAATATCATCTTCATCGAACCAATCTGAACACGAAATACGAAAGACAGAACTTGTCGTACCATTCGAGGGCGTGATCAAACATGAACCATTTACAGGTGGTCGATTTATGATGAAATTCAATGCACTTGAACTTGTTTCACTTGGAAATGAATAAGTGACTTCAAAACGCCAAAGATTAACGTGTAAATACGAAAGAAACAATTGTTTTGTTGCTGTAAAATTACTCGTATTGACTCCGAAGAACCAAATATTATTATAAGCTGTCATTTGATTAAATAGAATCCATTCAGTATCATTCGATGATTGATTCATTGAGCCGATATAGATCTTCCAAGTTATATAATGAATTGTGGTACAATTACCAATACAAAGTGCAAAGAGAGCTACTTGAGTTGTTGGATTAACAAGTTGATATTCGAGATTTGGCGAACACATTATCGATATGACACAACTAAATTCAAAATATTACTTTCATCGAGAAAATTTATTATTGCATATACCCAATAGCGATGAGTTGAGGACGAGTATCTTCAACTTTGACAAGAACATAGCCAGTTGCTTGTAATGATGCATTTCGACGATTTTCCATTTGAACCATGAATTGATATGTTCGATTTGATCGAAGAGTTTTACTGAGTATAGTTACGGATGAGTGAAATGTATTTACATATTGAATTCTTGTCCAATTTAATTCATTATTTAGAGGATCATCGATTGTTAATAATATGCCATTTCTATTTGGAAACATAGATACACCATAAATGCGACAATAATACTGATATTTCCACAACTATATAATCATTCATGAAAGTATATACGTAGAAATTAAGAATTAAAAACTTACACTACTATTAAAACTATTGAAATCAGGATCAATAGAAAATGTTCCTGGATCTAATAGCAAATCTTTTTCATAGCCAACCGTAATCATTGATGTGCCTAATTGAACAAGATTTGCTGTTATACCCGATGGATTTATTCGAACATAGATAGAGCTTGATATAGTTGATTGATATACACCCGTGATTGTCACGAGTAATTCAAGTTGAAACACACCATATGGAAGTGTTCGCGATGGAATATATAATTCACTGAATGTTGTCAGTACGTTTGAGGGTAATTGAATTGAATTCAAACAAATTGTTGTACAATTTCGAATGATCCATTGAGTTTTGATACTTATCGATTCGTTACAATTGAGATCAATTATCGAAATAATACTAAAATCTTGACTACGACGAAAGGAAACCGGTGATGATAGACTTGATGATGTGCCAGGTATAAGTGTGATGATAGGAGAATAACATTCTAAAAATTTAGAAAATATTTCAAAAAAAAAAACTTTATTTATTTTTCGATTGCTAACGATTTCCAGTATATTCAATAGTAGCAGTTGATACCGATACTAAAAATAGATTTCATATTGTGATCTCTTGCATTATGTACAAATAACTCACAACAAGCATCTTGCATTGCAATAAATTTCTGTATTCGATCATTATCTCGATCGACAACGTAAATATTTCCATAACTATCAAAGGCCATAGGACGCGGGCTAGACATTGAATATGCTGCATTTCCACTGCCGGAACATCCAACTAGACATCGAAAACCGTTCGGTCCTGATCCAACAATACGATGATTCAGCTGATCAACAATAAATAAGTATTTATCTGCATCTAATACAACTCCACTTGGACCATTAAGTGAAATCGTAGTATTTGATGATGTAGATCCTACTACTGTTATTCCAGTTGATGTACCCAAATGAAATAATTGAATTCGATCATTGTTCCAATCAGCTACATAAAGATCAAGATTAACATCGACAAAGATTCCAGCTGGCTGATTAAACATTGTTGAACTAGAACCGGACGAGCCCGATATACCAGCCACATTGGTCCATATATTGGAATCACTATCTAGTGGCTTTTTAACGACTTGATGATCATCATTTATAGAACAGTATAAAATATCATTGAAATCGATAAACAGACTGTAACACAATTGAGAAGTTGTTCCTACTAATGTACTATTGATACCATTCACTGTGAACTTGTCAATGTAATATGAAGACGATGATATACTACTAACATAAATATCACCATTAAATGAAACGAAAATCGAATATGGTTGTGATGAGCTACGAGATATGTATCTTGTTGTAATCCGACCATCGGCAAACGAACTATCGATCCGACCGTACTGTCTACTAGCGGTATAGACAGTGTTATTTTTGTCAACAAATATACCCCACGGAGTTGTTCCAATGATGGTGTTATTTACGATAGTAGTTGCATTTGGATTCCAACTTGTTGTTACACAAAGCTTTGGTGTATTGTAAAACGGAGCTATAAACATATATGCATAAGGAAAATAACTTCAATGAATCTAACAGACTTACGATAGGTATTGTTTAACAAAACAAATTTTTGAGTTCGATTATTATTTTGATCAGTTACATAGATGTTACCATAACTATCGAATGCCATGGTTAATGGATCTTTTAATGAGTTCGATGTACTTCCTTTACCAGAGCATGCAGCGACACATCGAAAACCATTCGGTCCCGATCCTACAATACGGCTATTTCCATTATCGACAATAAATAAATAGTTGTCTGCATCCAATGTAACTCCAGTTGGATAATAAAGTGCAATAGTTCCAACAGCTGAACTCCCTGCAACTGTTGTTGCATTTAATCGATCGGGTGAAAATAATTGTATTCGATGATTACCAAAATCAGCCACGTAAAGATCAAAATTAATGTCAACAAAGATGCCATATGGGCGATCAAGTGAATTTGAATCAGGAAATGAACAATTTGGACCGGCCACGACAGTTAACATATTTGAAACACTGTTGATTGGTTTTTTAACAACTCGGTTTAGGTCACGTAAAGAACAATATAAATTATAAGTACGATCTACAAAAAGACCATAACATTCCGCATCAACTAACATTACGACCGTAGTAGAATTGGAATTCAATTGTCGTCGATCAACGCGACTTGATGGATACGTATTACCAGTGAAAATATCTCCATTTGCAGCTACAAAAAGAGCTTTTGGTAATACTATATCATCTGCAATTATTTTTGTTTCATTCAATAAATCATTCAACCAGACTACTATTCGACCTAGCGTTCGATCAGCCACATAGATTGTGTTATTTCTACTAATAAAAATCCCGAGGGGACTACGACCAATTATTGTACTTGTAGCGAAAGTTATTCCTTCTGGATTCCATTGAGCTTGTGGATCTAATTTTGGTTTATTGTACGATATTTCTAAAACAAAACGAATTATAAACAAAATCGTCTTTTCTCTAATATGACCATACCATTCGTTGGTATGACGGTAATATTTCTTGGTGTAGTTGTGCTTGTTGATACGATTGATTCAGTCGTTGTTACTAAAGTTGTTTCACCTAAATGAAATATTTATGTAAACATAAACCCTCACTGCTGAACTTACTACATAAGTTCGATGATATGAGAAACTTTTGTATTCGATCATTATCTCGATCCACGACGTAAATATTTCCATAACTATCAAAGGCCATAGTACGCGGGTTAGACATTGAATATGATGCATTTCCACTGCCGGAACATCCAACTAAACATTGAAAACCATTCGGTCCTGATCCAACAATACGATGATTCTGTTGATCAACAATAAATAAGTATTTATCTGCATCTAAGACAACTCCATTTGGACCATTAAGTGAAATCGTAGTATTTGATGATGTAGATCCTGCTACTGTTATTCCAGTTGATGTACCCAAACGAAATAATTGAATTCGATCATTACCCCGATCAGCCACATAAAGATCAAGATTAACATCGACAAAGATTCCAGCAGGTCCATTAAGCATCGTTGAATTAGAACCAGACGAGCCCGATATACCAGCCACGTTTGTCCATATATTTGAATCACTATCTAGTGGCTTTTTAACGACTTGATGATCGTAATGCATAGAACAGTATAAAATATCATTGAAATCGATAAACAGACTGTAACACAATCGAGAAGTTGTTCCTACTAATATACTATTGATACCATTCACTGTGAACTTATCAATGTAATATGAAGACGATGATATACTACTAACATAAATATCACCATTAAATGAAACGAAAATCGAATATGGTTGTGATGAGCTACGAGATATGTATCTTGTTGTAATCCGACCGTCGGCAAACCAACTATCGATCCGACCGTACTGTCTACTAGCGGTATAGACAGTGTTATTTTTGTCAACAAATATACCCCACGGAGTTGTTCCAATGATGGTGTTATTTACAATAGTAGTTGCATTTGGATTCCAACTTGTTGTTACACAAAGCTTTGGTGTATTGTAAAACGGAGCTATAAACATATATGCATAAGGAAAATAACTTCAATGAATCTAACAGACTTACGATAGGTATTGTTTAACAAAACAAATTTTTGAGTTCGATTATTATTTTGATCAGTTACATAGATGTTACCATAACTATCGAATGCCATGGTTAATGGATCTTTTAATGAGTTCGATGTACTTCCTTTACCAGAGCATGCAGCGACACATCGAAAACCATTCGGTCCCGATCCTACAATACGGCTATTTCCATTATCGACAATAAATAAATAGTTGTCTGCATCCAATGTAACTCCAGTTGGATAATAAAGTGCAATAGTTCCAACAGCTGAACTCCCTGCAACTGTTGTTGCATTTAATCGATCGGGTGAAAATAATTGTATTCGATGATTACCAAAATCAGCCACGTAAAGATCAAAATTAATGTCAACAAAGATGCCATATGGGCGATCAAGTGAATTTGAATCAGGAAATGAACAATTTGGACCGGCCACGACAGTTAACATATTTGAAACACTGTTGATTGGTTTTTTAACAACTCGGTTTAGGTCACGTAAAGAACAATATAAATTATAAGTACGATCTACAAAAAGACCATAACATTCCGCATCAACTAACATTACGACCGTAGTAGAATTGGAATTCAATTGTCGTCGATCAACGCGACTTGATGGATACGTATTACCAGTGAAAATATCTCCATTTGCAGCTACAAAAAGAGCTTTTGGTAATACTATATCATCTGCAATTATTTTTGTTTCATTCAATAAATCATTCAACCAGACTACTATTCGACCTAGCGTTCGATCAGCCACATAGATTGTGTTATTTCTACTAATAAAAATCCCGAGGGGACTACGACCAATTATTGTACTTGTAGCGAAAGTTATTCCTTCTGGATTCCATTGAGCTTGTGGATCTAATTTTGGTTTATTGTACGATATTTCTAAAACAAAACGAATTATAAACAAAATCGTCTTTTCTCTAATATGACCATACCATTCGTTGGTATGACGGTAATATTTCTTGGTGTAGTTGTGCTTGTTGATACGATTGATTCAGTCGTTGTTACTAAAGTTGTTTCACCTAAATGAAATATTTATGTAAACATAAACCCTCACTGCTGAACTTACTACATAAGTTCGATGATATGAGAAACTTTTGTATTCGATCATTATCTCGATCCACGACGTAAATATTTCCATAACTATCAAAGGCCATAGTACGCGGGTTAGACATTGAATATGATGCATTTCCACTGCCGGAACATCCAACTAAACATTGAAAACCATTCGGTCCTGATCCAACAATACGATGATTCTGTTGATCAACAATAAATAAGTATTTATCTGCATCTAAGACAACTCCATTTGGACCATTAAGTGAAATCGTAGTATTTGATGATGTAGATCCTGCTACTGTTATTCCAGTTGATGTACCCAAACGAAATAATTGAATTCGATCATTACCCCGATCAGCCACATAAAGATCAAGATTAACATCGACAAAGATTCCAGCAGGTCCATTAAGCATCGTTGAATTAGAACCAGACGAGCCCGATATACCAGCCACGTTTGTCCATATATTTGAATCACTATCTAGTGGCTTTTTAACGACTTGATGATCGTAATGCATAGAACAGTATAAAATATCATTGAAATCGATAAACAGACTGTAACACAATCGAGAAGTTGTTCCTACTAATATACTATTGATACCATTCACTGTGAACTTATCAATGTAATATGAAGACGATGATATACTACTAACATAAATATCACCATTAAATGAAACGAAAATCGAATATGGTTGTGATGAGCTACGAGATATGTATCTTGTTGTAATCCGACCGTCGGCAAACCAACTATCGATCCGACCGTACTGTCTACTAGCGGTATAGACAGTGTTATTTTTGCCAACAAATATACCCCACGGTGTTGTTCCAATGATGGTGTTATTTACAACAGTAGTTGCATTTGGATTCCAACTTGTTGTTGCACAAAGCTTTGGTGTATTATAAAACGGAGCTATAAACATATGCAGAAGTAAATTAACTCAATTAATTCAATGAACTCACGATTTATATTATTTAATAAAATAAATTTTTGGATTCGGACGTTTTGTCGGTCAGTTACATAGATATTACCATAACTATCAAAGGCTATACTCCATGGTGAAAATAATAAATTAGATGCACTTCCATTACCAGAGCATGCAGCTACACATCGAAAACCATTCGGTCCTGATCCTATAATACGATTGTTACCACTATCGACAATAAATAAATATTTGTCTGCATCTAATACGACAGCAATTGGATGATACAAAGCAATAGTTTGAGTGACTGTGGTTCCGTTTAATTGATTGAGTGAAAACAATTGGATTCGATTGTTTCTGTTGTCTGCAACGTAAAGATCGAAATTGTCATCGACAAAAATCCCATAAGGATCATTAAGTGTAGCTGCAGTTGACCCCACAGAACCTGTACCAGCAACAATTGTTAATGCATTTGAAGCAGTGCGTATAGATTTCTTAACAACTTGATGCATATTCTTGATTGAACAATAAAGATTATTATCAATATCAATGAATATTCCGTAACAATCAGAGCATGAGTACATCATTTGTACAGAATCAGTTTGCCATTTTTGGACTCCATAGGAAGGACTAGGTGCATTTATATAAATGTCATCATTTTGAGTGACAAAAATACTAACGACACCCGATGAATCAATTGAAATATTTCTTGTTGGCTGTGTATTGTTGTTTGCCCAGACAAGAATTCGTTTTCTTGTACGATCGGGCACATAAATAGTATTATTAGTATTGATAAAAATAGCATAAGGACTCGAAGACATGATAGTCATATTCGTAAATGTTATAGCATTTGGATTCCATGATGCATATGGAGAAAGTTTCGGTCGATTCAATGAACTATCTAATACTCCTGTAAAGATCATAAAAACAAGGTTGCACAGCATCATTCTTATATGTAAGAATATTTTCTTTTCTTCGATTAAATGCTTGTTTTTAATTTAAAATCATGATTTACAAAAATCAAAACAAGACATGTCTTTATAGTCTTCTCCTTAGAATTTTTTGACATCAAGCTTTCAAAGACTCATTCGCTCATATATTAATTGCAACACAAAATATTGATCTTGAACATGTTTTTCCTGGAATGTTAAGATGTGTACTCGAGCGATGATGGGAGAACTTGATTTTGACGTAATATGTAGTTCTTTTGAAAAATGACGTAGATTAATTGATGTCGAAATCGTTTCGATGCACAAATATAAATATAAAATGGACTCTAAATAAATTTTCATAAGAAAAAAAAACAACAGTTATTGATTTCTTTATGAATTTCGTCTTACTGCAAAATATAAATAATATAGAAAAATAGATATTTGTGAAATTAATTGCACGATAGCATTGATTAGTGCATCTTTGGATGCAGCAGCAGTACTTGTATATACAGAGATAACAGTTGACGGAGTAATATTTGTAAAATTTAAAATAACTTGAATGAGAACCATTGTTGTCAATTGTTTGTCTAATTCTCGACGAACAAGCGGAACAGTTCGATAGGGAATCTGTCGAATATTTCGATAAGCTAATAATCCAAATAACATCGTAATGAATATTGGCAAAACGCCCGATAAAACAAGTAAATAAACATAAGTTATATAAATTTGATATTCAGGATTTGTTAATGCACATGTCATTTGACCAGTTGTTGATGATCGAACATGATGATAGAACAAAATAATTGGACTTGTAATCAACATCCAAACAATGATGAATATCAAACATAGATATCGACTTAGTTTGATATTACTGTATTGTTGCCATTTAATCTTTGATGAAGTTGCTAAGAATTGATCGATTGTTGCCAAACAAAGACAAGTAAACGATACTAAAGCACAAATATCAATAAAAAACCATCGAAATTTACAGAATGGTTCCGAAATCGATGTCCAACTAATGCCAGTTCGATACAAAACGATTCGAGTTAGAAAAGTTGTAAACAATTGACCAATATTTGTGAATGACATGACTGTTAAATAGAATGCACATGGACTATCTCGAAAAGTTTTTAAACTAAGAAAAACAATGACATTTAATAATCCACCCAGAACTCCAATGGCGAGCATTGTTGTCGTAAGATACATATTAACAATTTGTGAAGTTAAAGCCAACGTTGATACTGTTGTCGACGACATTAAGTAGATAAAAGCGTGCTTTAGTAATTCATTAGTTATGTTAATGAATATATAAGAATATAGATTGAGAAAAGATAGAATTTTCTTTTTCAAGTGCATCCATGCAAGAAAAAGAAATTTTTCTTTTCAAAATTGAAATTATCATCAACAGTAGCGCATGTTTTTAACAAAGTTGACTGAACCTGCCAATCAACGTCAT
>Ga0209930_1000627_pt1 | contig 76366 bp, 89 predicted proteins | sample ThiBiot_500_biof_2_FD_183948 | JGI IMG/M metagenome (GOLD analysis project Ga0209930, IMG submission 183948) | Wastewater bioreactor microbial communities from Cape Town, South Africa - Thiocy_cont_500_biof (SPAdes) | ecosystem: Engineered > Bioreactor > Thiocyanate-remediating >...
CCGAGATTATCTGTATCGAAAATTGATTCATCATCATCATGTTGCTCTTCAAATATTTCTTCAACAGGTTTAACTTGAACTGGTTTTTGATGTCGAGCTGTTAAAGCTTCATGAACAATCGTGCCAAGATTATCTGTATCAAAAATTGATTCATCATCATCATGTTGCTCTTCAAATATTTCTTCAACAGATTTAACTTGAATTGGTTTTTGATGTCGAGCTGTCAATGCATCGTGAACAATCGTGCCAAGATTATCTGTATCAAAAATTGATTCATTATCATCTTGCTGTTCTTCAAATATTTCTTCGACAGGTTTGACTTGAATTGGTTTTTGCTGTTGAGGTGCTAAAGCTTCATGAACAACAGTTTCTAAATTATCAGTCTCAACATTAGTTTCATCCTGCTCATGTATAATTTCATTCGTTGTATTAAAATGAATTGGTTTTTGAAAACGAGCAGCTAAACTTTCATGAACAATCGTACCCAAATTATCCGTATCGACTTGTTCTTGTTCTTCTTGTTCATTTGTTAAATTATCATACGACCATTCATCCGAATCATTCGAAATTACTTTCGGTTGATCGTCAGTCGGTGTTATTGTTTCATCATAAATGAATAATAAATTATTTACACATATTGGCGTTTGATTAATCGACTGTTCATCGCTCGATGCTGATTCATCTTCGATTTTGTCATAAACAAATAAAAGATTATCTGTTGCATGTGGTCCATGAATATCTCGAACTATTCGAACTAATTCTTCGATATGACAATCATTTGATTTATATTCATTCGGGACAGTTGTGTGCGTAGGTGATGTTGATGCAGCGTCATAATAAGAGCTACCATCCGATGAAACACGTTTATTTACAAGCTCATCTTGTTCGACAATTTGATCGATTGTACTATTTGTTTCTGTACTTTCAATTGAAACAATCGAATGATGTGTGTGATCTAAACGTGAATCTCTTGCTGTATGATACGAATTTGTACCATCATCGAAATCGATTAAACTATCAGAATCGACTGTTTGCGATGCGATCGGCGGTAGTAATGGACTATGAGTGTCAATTGATTCAATTTTGTCATCACATTTCCATGACGAATCTCGAATATGTGAATCACTGGATGGTAGATCATATCCTTGTCGCATGTATGGTTCGAGATACATTCCACATGAGCCAGGCGTTGATGGTGTTGTTTCAAAGACGATTTCACCTGAATGAGGTGACGATGAATCCGTATCGATTGTTTGATGATGTTGTTGTCGAAGTGATGCTCGAGGTGCTGGTCGAATGAAAGCACTTTCATTCGATTTCGGACTTGTTTGTTGTTCAATATTATGCTGAGTTGTCGGTTGATCATAATGGTCCGTTGTTGTTGTTGTTAGTTTCTTTAAATTCATTTGAATATCCATTAGCAACGGTGATGAATATTCTGTTTGTGCTCGTTCTTTTTCAACAGGTGAAAGATAGATTTCATTGTGTTGTGCCCATTCGTTGACTTTGGCACTTGCATTCATCATCACTGTATGAAAATTATCAACTGGTGCAATGGATTTTAGTTGTGATTCATCCGAACCCATGGATAGATAAGCGGCCATGAGTAGATCAGCGTCAGTTTCTGGAGATTTTTCTAAACGAAATTTCGGCAATGGACAAGGACTTGTTGTTTGATGATTGGAATTTTTCGGTGATGCTAATTTCCAATGAGGCTTTTCAACGATCGATGAATGAACTTGGTATTCATCGTGTTGTAAACGTCGTGTTTGTTTATCTAATTCGCCATAGAGCTCACGTATTTGATCACGAGTATAATTCGGCATTACCGAGGGAATCGATGGCGTATTTGCAGCTTCGTAGGCAATCTCTCGGCCACGATGAATAATTGCTTCTTGTTCATTAGAATTCGTTTCTTGTTTGACAGCTTGTTGTCGATAGATGAAACAAGCATCCGTAACCGTTTGAGTTGGTAGTTCTCGTTGCATTTGTTGTTGTTGTTGTTGTTGACGACGTTTCAATGTGTAGATTAAACCAGTTGGTTTTGGCTTGATCGAATCGATTGTATGTGAATGTTGAAGAGAATCAAGTGATTTATGTGTATCAAATGATTCATCTTCACTTTTTTCTAACGATATTTTACTTCGACGTTTATTTGAACTTGAAACTAAACTTCGATCAGTAAACATCGAAGTATTTGTTCCTAAGTAAAACATAGATTACTCAATACGAAAAACAAACAAAAGAACTATTCAATCAATTACCATCAGTCTCAATAAATCCACTATCTCTCGTTGGACTTGTATTTCGTTTATGTGCGCCTGTTCTACTGGCAAGTTCATATTTCGTTGATTTTTTCGTTTGAATATTTTCATTAATCATCAACGATTGCCGACATTCATTCAATGATGGTGTCGGTATTTCTTCGAGAGATAGTTTTTCAAAATCATTCCATGTTAGAGAACCCAAATGTTTGATTGTTTTATTATTATACAATGATCGATCGGTAGCTCGACATACTCCAATACGTATTGGTTGATTATGTCGACGTAATGATATGAATTCCGATTTGATTCGATCATGTTTTGTAATTACAGACGATTCGAGAAGATTTTTCTGATTAAAATAAACTAGAACATCTCCTAGAAAATACAAAGACAAATGCTTAAAACTCTCGCTCTCGTAGAATGGCGCATTATCAAAGACGATAGATTCGATTCACACACACACATAGAGAAACTTATAATAGAAAAAAAAAGAAAATTATCTATGGCGAATTCAGTATAGGTCTATCAACAAGTTGAATTGATTTTCCGTGTGTATACAATTCAAATAATTGTATATGATTAAAACCTTTGAATAATAATTCTTTTGGAATATATAAAGTTCGTTGTGGTCCAACACTCCAATATCGACCTAGATTAAATCCATTGATGAATGCTACACCTTTAGTCCATTGAGAATCGAGATATAAATATGTATCTGCAATTGATTTCTCATCTTTAATATCTAATGAAGCGTAGAATAATTGTGGACCATTATTTAAATCAGCGATTTCATTGGAACTTGTTCCAAGTTTTTGCCAATCAGCTATACTCGACATTCCTTGACGAAATTCTAATCCATGAATAGTCCATTGAGTTAATTGAATACTATTATTTAATAATACTTTATCGAGAATACCCTTACGACTTTGATCAAGTCGTGGTCCGAAATTAATTCGACCCATATTTTCAACGATAATTGTCAAATTTATTGTATCACGTGGAATTGAAAATCGAATAGAATTATCTCGATGTAAAGATTTATGAATAACTTTGCCATTGGATAAGATCAAGGCATTATCTGCAATCGATGGAATAGTAATAAATGGTTCGTGTATATTTTGCAAATATTTGACAAGTTCTGTATTTGTATAAACGATAAAACCTTGTCTGAGACCGTGAATTTCATTTTTTAAACTCAATTGTTCCATGTTTAGTCGAGAATTGGAATCGATGAGGATTTGTTTTGTTAGAATATCATTAGCAAGAATTTGTTCGAATGTTTTATAACCCTGAATATCAATATCTCCGTAGGAAATTTTCTTCGAATTTTTTATCGAAACAATTTCGAATCGATCTCGACTCGTTCGTTGATGATTATAAATAATTAAATGCGGATTTTTTTCGTAGAATTTATACAATAATTTTTGTATGACATAATATTTTTCTGTTGGATCACCACATTCATTCATTGGCGCATCGTAATCATAGGATGTAACAAGAGGAGTATAATTCTGGTCCGGAAAATGATGCCCACCGGATGTAAAACCAAAGTTTGTTCCACCGAAAAACATATAAAAATTAATTGAAATATCGTATGTCGGATGAAAAAGAATCTTTTCTAGATCTTGTTGAAATTCTTCAGCTGAATACAAGCCGCTCGAACCTGTTCGATGTTTACCACTCCAATAATCGAACCATCCGGTCCAATATTCTGTAATCATTAAATGACTATTCGCACGAAATTGAACTAATTTCTCGATATTACGTTCAACATTTCCTTGAAAATTAACCGTTGCCCAAACATCATTCAAAGCACCTTTGCTAAGATCATTAGCACCATCGGATGTAAAATATAATTCATTTAAACCGAATTCTTTATACATTGAATAGATCATTTGAAGATATTCTTTGTCACTGCCATAACTTCCGTATTCATTTTCGATTTGAAATGCAATTATTGAACCTTCATCATTTCGATTGTATTGATGTTCGGCGAGAATAGGCAACAGATTCGAATAGTAATTTCGAAGAGATTTCATAAATTCACTATGAGTACTTCGTACACGCATTGTGTCATCTTCTAACAACCAACTGGGCAAACCACCCCATTCCCATTCAGCACAAATGTAACCTTTTTAAAGAAAAACAGAAGTATTTTAAAATTCGATTATGATTGGTTAATCAATCTACCTGATGGACGGACGATTGTAAACATTTCATGTTTATGTACTAATTTTAAAAAACTAATCAAATCGGCAAGACCTTCATTGAATTGAAAGACACCTCGTTCTTTTTCATGTAAATTCCAGGGAACATATGTTTCAATCGTATTCAAACCGGCTTTTTTCATTTGTTCGATTCGTTCGGACCATTGCTGTGGTAGAACTCGAAAATAATGTAACGATCCACTTAAAATGCGAAATGGCCGAATTATTTTTCTATTCGGATCATTTTCTTTGAATAAACGTATGAATAAATGTCGGTCTTTATCGAGTATCAAAGTTTGTTGATTATGCCCAACGAATGAATACATTGCGAATAAAAATAAAATTACTAATCCAACAAGTAAATAATGTTGACGGTAACGCAAACGATAAATACGCATCAGTGACACAAATGTTTGTTTTCGATTCTTTGTTTCATAAATAACTGTATATTTGTTGTTTTACATTATTACTATGCAATTTTGTTTTTTTTTGTTGGATATAATAGAATAACATATAGAGACGCACACTTATATACACATTCAGAATAGAATAGATATATATATACAAAATCAAGAAGAAAAAGAAACGAGAAAGATTGCAGCTGTGCTCGATGTATTTATTTCTTGTTAGTTAAGGGTTTTTTTTCTACTGACGTATGTCGTGTCGTTCACGGACAAAATGTCGAAAGAAAAAGAAGAAAAGAGAAAAAAAAAAGCAGAACGCACAAAAAAAAAGATGGAGAATAGGAAAAAAAGGAACAGCTCTTGACTCTCAGCCATCTTAAATATCCTTGTGAGTAATACAAAACTACTGAATTGGTTATTATGAACTTACCATTTCGAATGCCAAGTTGAGATAAACTATTTGACGGATTTGAAAATATAATTAAATGTTTATCTATTGAATCATTGGTTATATTCAAATGACGTTGTGAACTAATATCGAAAATAAAAAATTCGAGTAAACTTTCTTGTTCATCCGTTGTTTGCACATTGTTGTTGTTGTTGTTGTTATTGTTATTATTGATATTTCGATTTTTCTTTTTTGACTGTACACTATTACTACTTACACAACTGAAATTGTCACATGAAAATGTGCCTAAAATAATAATCAAATTTAATAACAACATCAAACGATTCATTTCAATACCAAAACGTTTTCTAAGTAGGAAAGGACAAAACTCCTGCTGCTGTTGCTGCTGCTGAGTTCGAATTTGTTTCGAAAGTAGAGAAATTAATGCGATTTTTTCATGTAAACGATAGTAACTATATGAACCTCGTTCATAGTCATTCATCGTCATCATGTTTTAACGGACTAATCGACAACAAAATACAATTGCAAAATGTTCGTCTATTTGTTAGTTTTTGTTCGACGAGCATTTTGTTTTTATTTACAAAAACAAAAACTAATTAATTCGAACGGGTGGAGAAAGGGAAGATCAAGATGATCTACCGAATTGATTAAAGTAGATCAACGTTTGTTCGTCTAATGATGAAGGTTAAGATGATTATGATTATTATTGTTGTTGTCAAAATGACGACTATACAAACAGATGTCTGGACAAGAAATAAGACAAGAAGATTGAACATTTACAATTATCTTCCGGCCGGTGCAGCTGACAGAGATTTAATCAGTTAGGGAAACAGATTATCAATAGCATTATCCTGTCTCTTTCTCTCGCAGTACAAAAAAAGAATTGTAAGTTAACTTACGTTTTTCTTCATTACTGTTCGAAATTTGCTTTTGAAGATAAAGTTGTTGAGCAGCACGTTTTCTTGAAACAGGCCGTTTTTCTTTGGGATAAAGTTTAGATGAACGTAAACTTCCACAACAACTCTGACATGAGAGACAATCGACCATGGAAGAAAACTTTTTTCTTTCTCTCGTTATTTTACTGTCTTTCTCACAATATTTATCTGCAAGTACGAATTACAAATCATCAAACGAAAAGAAGAAAAAAAACATTGAAAAAAAAACAAAATGCCTACAAATGACTTCTTAACGATTCGAAATTCATCATTTTATTTAACATTTATCAATTTAAAAAAATCGCGTCTGATGTGTAACTTTCATTTTCGTGCGAAAGGGTTGTCGAGCTTGTCAAAGAAGAAAGAAAGAGTACGAAACATGCGATAATAATAATAATTTCTTACTCGTTTTGAACAAGACGAGACGTACATCAAACACATAAGTTATCGAACGACAACGATCAATATGTTTTTTTTTTCTTCAGCTCGAAGCGAAGACGACGACGATGTTGCATCGAGTTAAATCGTTTCAAATCGTCCGTAAAAAAATTTTCGTTTACTCTCGTTCTACTTATTATTATTAGTTTTTTTTTGCATAATCGAGCACATATGTACATATACGTATGTACATATTTTCGATAATGTCTTCAAGAGTTGTAATCATTTTTTTTTTCGTCATTCTATGAGTGATGGCGATGATTTAAGGTTTATTATTGTTACGCTCTTCTTTCTTCAATAGATTCGTGATTCTATTTACGTGAATGAACAGTTTTCGGCGTATTTACTTAGAATAAAGAAGAGGACGACGATGAAGAAGAAATAAAGAGGCGAAGGAGGGTGTCCTTTCATTGACCGATCCCATTTATCAACAGAAGATTACACACATACAAAACGTGTTAAATCAGGAGAAATCTTTCGTTTACTCTCGGTTTATTCTCTCCTTCCTTTTATCCGAGAGAACATCTATTCGAAAGATGAGCACGTTGTTGTCGTTGTTATAATCAATCTGATAAAAATCAACTCTAATTTATGCTTGATTACTACGCATATATATATAAAAAAAAAGAATGTCTAATATTAACAAATACCGAGGAAGAGAATAAAAAAATGCGCAGGGAGAGAAAGGACGAACTCAATTGAGATGCTTACATTTACTAAACATTTAAATAAATCCTTTGACGAACTTTATATAATAGCTGTCATGTTATTTTTCTCCCCGAAAGTTTTTTTTTACCTCCCTGCAAGTATTTATTACACTTCACGCTGAAGTTATAAACGTCATTTGTCTTCTCTCTCTCTTTCCTATATTCATTAGAATCTCTACCTCCTCATTTTTTTATCCATATCGATCGCTATGCTATGATGTCTGTAAAGTTGAAGAAGAACGAAGAATCGAATGAGTAACAGAGAGGATATGCAAAAAGAGAGAGACAGAGACAGACAGAGAGAAGAGAAAAAGATGTTAAAGACGAAGAAGAAGAAGAAAAAAAAAGAAATCATACACACGCATGCAACATTTATATATATATATTCACACAAAAGGATGAGCTTTTTTTGTACAATTGACCATCTGTCTCACACACATTTTACTCTATTGCCAGAAAAGAGAACATACTAATTTACAGTTCAGTCATTGAATTAACGCTAACGAAATAGACAAGACATATGTATATGATATCAAACATGCGTTTAATAGAAATTAATAAAACGCACAAATGAGAACTCATGCATAGGAATCAAATATAAAAAAACGAGAATTTTGAATGTCAATTTCATGTCTGTCATCTGTATAGTTTTATTGATCTTGTTTTATATATGTACATATATCGATTTAGTATTGTAAATTGTATTATTCGAGAACAGAGAATAAGTGAATGAAGGAAAGGGAGAACGAACAGCACTTTGTTTTCTTTAAGCACTACAATCGATCTTCATTTGTCATTGAACATATGCGTCGGAACATGCATCAATTATGAATGTTGGTTTATAATATAGTCGTTCGACTCATTTGTTCCGTTCAATGGCATCACATACATGCAAATGATATTGTAAGGATGCTCAATAATAACAGTAATAACAACAAGTATCGACTGTATAACTACTTCTTTTTCTAATTAATTTGTATTCGTATACAATGCAAATGCATATATTCAAAGATACTGACCGATATCGTTTCAAGTGGTTTCATTTTTTTTCTTCTCTTTCTCTTTTCTTCTTTTCTTTTTAAGTAATCGAATCCTTCGGTATTCTCTTCACATCTAATTGTCCATTCGCGATAGAATACAAGTTGTGTCATCGGAGTTTACCTAGTAGCAGCAACAGCAACAGCAGCGGTAGCAGTAACAGCTGGAACATCACAGAGGAATAAAACAAGAGAACGACAAACGAATGTTAAATCCTTGACATTAGGTCTTCAATAGAATTTTTCTCTTTACGTTCAGATTTCTCTATCGTCAAGGGTAGATGTATTAGTTTATCGATTCACAGTTAATACGCTATTTCGATTCATTCAATCTGAGTAAAGATCTGTGACATTATGTGAATATACTTACAGTAACCGAGATTAAGTGGACGTAATCGAAACGATGGTAAGAATTTCATGGCAAAAAAAGAGTTGAATTTGAATAGATAATCGAATTAAAGAATAAACTCGAGGAAAACTTTCGTAATGTTTTCCTCGAAATAATAATAATAATAATATAAATAGAGAAGACACACAAGCCTTCAATTGATGACAAAAATAAAAAGAGAATCGTGTGAAAAATCTTTTTTTTATATTTGAATATAAATATATTTTCCTTGTCGATAAAGAAGAAAAAAAAAGACAGGTCCACAACTGTTATTAACGTATCGATTCAAGGTTTTTTCATCATGACACTAGAACAAAAGATAGAACAGTTAAAAGTTTGTCTCGAGGCGACATATGATTGACGATTGATATTCAAATGATTCTATACTCTGATGTGCAAGATGTGCTTTTCTTTTGTTTCGTCGTCTTTCAAATTCAATATTATAGTCGAGAAAAAAAAAGAAGATTTACATAAACTTACTCAGTCAATCGAATTATTATTATACTTCTTGGCCTCTTCATAAAGATAAAGATCATCTTTTCTCCTGTCTTGCATATTGCGGCAGGTTGAAAGAGGCAAACAAAAATATCAACTGATTCTTCATATAGAAGAAAAAGAAAAATAACAGATTAGATTTCTTTGTTTCTGACAGAAATCACTTGACAGATGAATGCCGTCGGAAGTCGAATATCGATCATTGTATAATCAATTCTCGATTTCGAATTGTTCAATTCGATAAACAACTAAACAATTTGTTGATACAAATGATAAATTGATTTCGATCTCCTGATGCCAAATCAAATTAGTTGCTTTCGTGTTTCATAATGAAGTTGACTTCTTCAAAGACGATTAATTCTTATCAAGAACATATACAATCATTATCCATTACATAATGAATTTTTTCCCTTCTTCTTTGGTCTGTCAATGATAATGATCAAAACAAATCTTTGTCTATCGTTGAAAAATGATTGATAGATCGAAAAGATCTTAAGTGAAAGTATAATTATTTTTCTTTTTTTCACAAATGATTAATGATTTCGAAGCTTGTTCATTTCGTTTGAAAAGAAATATTAACACATTTTGTTTTTATTATTGATAAAACTCGTGATTATAAATGAAAAATGATTAACTATAAATAAAAGAGAACACATGGATATTATAAAGACAAAACGACAGAAAAAAGATAAAATTTTTTATCTCACCGGACAAAGAAAAAAAAACAAACAAACATGCATTAGAAAGAAGTTTAATCTACAGATTCTATGTATGTATACGTATGTAGAGAGAGAAGTTCAATCTTGTTCATTGGTTAGAATTTAGAAAACAGTACATTTGACTTGTCGATTCATTTTTGCATTAGGTCCACATTGAAAAACTCGACTGAAATGATGACTTGAATGCAATGATCCGATCATTCTAAATCGAGATTAATTAGAACGAAAAAAAAATCATAGCACAAATCGATTTCATTTTACCGATAACGAAATGGTGTATGTATCATATCTCGAATATCCTTTTTCAAACGTTCATTTAGATAATTTCCGCACCAAATCTCAAATATTCAATAAGAAAATTTGTATCATTCACAATGTAAACTAAACTATCCATTTACCTGACTAAAAGCTATGAAAAACATTTGCTCCGATGTATATTTATCCAATAATGGCAATCGACGTTCATCACCATGTACTTTCAACCATTGTTTATATGCTAAAAATGCCAATTCCGTTCCGGCTATATCAGCGATATTTTCCGAACGTGTCGTATTGCCATTTAATGTCATATTAACTTGTTCATATGTATAATTCGAATATTGCTCGACGATACAACGTTCTGTTTCTCGATATGTTGCGTCTGTTTCATTATTCCACCATTGAAATAAATTTCCGTGCTCATCGAAATATCGACCGTTCGTATCGAAACCATGAATTATTTCATGTGCTATAACCATGCCAATTCGACCGTAGATAACGAAACTAAATAAAAAAAAAAAGAAAATCGATATCAAGAAGATGTTCAATGAAATGTCGAGTTTACTGAGGAAATTTTGAACTGTATAAAAACGGTCGTGTCATACCAACAGGAATGATAATCGCATTTCGATTGCTATCGTAAAGTGCATTGACTTGCGCGGAACTTGTCATCCATCTACGAGGACAAAACTATGAACAATAATGTTTGAGAAATAAATACGCACTGTTTTTTGTCAACGGGTTTTCGAAAGAGTGCGATATTTTTTCGTACTTCGTTAGTTAGTAAATTAATAACATTACTTAAATGATTTTCAAATGAAATATGCAACTAGAACAAAAAAAAACATCATTGAAACAAATTTTAGCCAATCTACATGTGCATGGCTCGTATTGAGATATGTTTCATTGAGAGCTTCCAATGGATATGCAATGAATTCGTTCATTAATTGCGCCTAAAAGAATAAAATTCGAGGAAATCAATATTCGAATACGAACTGATTTACTTTAGCAAGTGCAACTTTTTTTGTATCATTTGTCATCCAAGTATTTCGTTTAATTGTTTCATAAAAAGTACTTCGAATATTGAGAATCACCTCTTGTAACTAAATATTTCAAACAAAAAAAAAGCATGGCGTTAAGAAACACGAAAGGTTCATCAATCAGCGTATTACTTCTTCACGAATATTATCATCGGTTTGAGATTTCAGATAGAGATAGGTCATAGCTTGTGCGAATGTTTCATCGGCACGGTTCGATAGACAATGTGGGCCCATGCCGTTCAATGCTGCGCCCTAGAAATTCACGTGATTTCGAATGTATTGTTTCGATCGAGATAAATCATACTTGAGTTTGACGAGCTAGTTCATGATGAGCTTCTCGAAAATCTTTTGTTAGATCCGGCACAAGATTGGCAATAACACGCCAAAGAGAATAAGCAGTTAATGTTCTAAGACAAATGGAATTTCGAATAAAACAAAAAAAACGAATATCTCGCATTCTAACCTGATATCAAATTTTCGAATAAATTTATCCAAATTTTCCATATATTTACTTGCATAAAGAACAATAATAGGCTCATCAAGTGGAATAAATTCTTGAAAAATCAGGTGAAAATAACTCGTCCAATTTATCGATGGAACCATTGTTTGTAATTGTCCAACGGTTGTACTTCGATAGAAATCCATGACTGTATTCGATGGTTGATTATCACGAATCTTCAAAACGAAGAAAATCCATTGAGAAAGCTTTCAAATACTCATCGATGTACATTCATCAAGTAAATCTTCGTTGGTATTCAATGACTCAAAAGTGAAATAAATAAAAGTCTCACCTACGTTGGCGAGTTCAGTTTCCAGGTCGAGTATTTGCTGCATTTCAGTTTTCGCTCTCGTTCGTTCGACGCCTAATGTTGTTGACACACTAATCATGAAAGTTAGATAAGCATCGATTTCTTCTTGAGATTCATAAGCTGCTGATGCTTGAAGAAACAATGACGGATGATTGAGCTTAAAATGAGAAAAGTTTTTTTTTAACATGAAAAAGAAAAACGAGTGAAATGATTTTTCTTTTACGAGAATTATATGTTGAGAATTATTCATATCATCAGCTGCGACTTTCAGTTCAAATAATGGTTCGACATTGAAATCTAAATGAATTGTTGCGAGTAATTTTTCAAGAGATAATTTCGGTTGCCAATGATCGCCGTATAACGGAGGAAAACCGCCGAAACGATTCAAATGATCGAGTAATAAATGAAAAGTAACATTTTCATTTCCAGGAGAATCTCGATCTATTCAAAACAAATCAATCAGAAAGAGATAAAACGATTTTTTTTTCTTTTTCTCGATTTACCTGCACTTGTACAAGTTTGATAGAACATTTTTAATTTTCTTACAGCATCTGGTTCGGTATCAAGAACCGGTTTTCGAACTAATTCTAAAAGAAAAATAACAATCGATAATTAGTCAAATTAGTCGAGTGTTTTATCTCTTGTTTTGACTACCTCGGTAAAGATCAACAACATCATTGACAAATGATTCGAATGACGATCGGACACTTCGACCTTCTGGTATCGGATGAGTCTTATCCCAATTTCCACAAGCAAATTGATAGAAATCCTAGATAAGAATAAAAACAAGAAACTCAAAACTAGATCATCAATTTACTTCGCATGGATCGACAGTTGTATCCATGGCGTTGTATGTATCCGCTGCTAATGTAATACATTCAGGTGTCAGACATAATTCTATTGAATCGAGAGAAAAAAATACACTAAAACATAGAAATTGTAATTATACATACCTATGGATCTTGTACGTGTATGTACAATATATATAAAAAATAACGAAATAACAATGGCAATAGAGAGTAAAAGTGAAAGACACAATCCCAATGTTAGTTTATTTTGACAGAGATGAGCTTTAAGCAAAGTTTTTGAATGTTTATGTGTTTTGGTGGTGGTGGTTGTTGTTGGCGTGGATGTTGATCGAATTTGTACTTCAGTCATAAGACAATCATGTTCAGCCGATGATAATGGTACACTTGTCATTTTTCCGTTATTCATAATGATTCTCAATCTTCTAAATCTTGATAAAGAAGAATAAAATTTAGAACAAACAAATTTGTTTCATATAGTTATCAGTAATTTACTAATCAAAAGAAAAATGAGGAAAAAATCGATAGAGTGAAAGAAAATGATGTCTGCATGTCGTCACATAAACATCTTGATGTATTAAGTTCCATATCTCTTGTTCTCATTCGAATGTCTTTTCTCTATCTCTCTCTCCTTCGCTCTTCTTGTCTCCTTCCGGTTTGACGCTCTTAGCATGAATTGCGACTAACATTGGTCTAAGGTATATAAATAATTGATACTCGCGTTCGTTCGTCGACGACTGACAACTCGACGAACAAATCCCAACGGAAAAATGTTAAAGAACGACATTACGATATGAATGAATTGTATGATGCGGAAGTTGTCATTAGCGTCGTTTTTTCTTTGCACATTTTTTTCTCGATATTTTACTACTCAATCCAATCTTATTAAAAGTACTAAAATATGATGATAACAACAACGACAATAATAATAATAACAATAATAGCGACAAAGAAGAATAAGAAAACTACGAACGAGGACGAGTCGTTCCTATTGTTAATAATAACAATAATAATAACACTAAAAAAAAGACTAAATGTAACCAGAAACAAACAAACCAACGACGATATATTAACCGATAAGAAAATTTCTTTCAATTAGATTAGTGATATGTTCGAGAATATTGACTTGCGAGTGTCTTTTTTCAGATGTCTGTAAACATAGTGATAAACTTTAAATATCAAAGATATCCATCTGTAGACGAGATCTAATAACATTCTCTAGTTGACACATTTGATCAATATATGAAAATCAAGTAGAGAAGAGACGAAGAAAGATTAATGATTCGATTAATAATCATTTATTTTAATCTATATCATGTGTTTACTTGTACAAGGTAGAACCTATGAGTAGAATTTTCTTTTGAAAAATAACTGTAATATTGATAGAATTTTATTAGCCTTAGGCATGAATATATTGAATCAATTAATTAAACGATTAAATTATTAAGAAAACTCAATTATTATTCGTTAATTTTTTTTCCTAGTTATTCGTCGTATTTATTATCAAAGACATGATAAATTTCAAAGGGTTTCTCTTGTCTTTTCCATCAATCTTATCGATTTATCTCTGGATTCATTTTCTTATTAATGAAATAATCTCGTTTTTTTTGTTTTTTTTCTTTCGTTTACCTCGAATTGTTTTCTATACATATTCTTTATTAAATATAATGAAAACTTGCGTTGAGTTTTTTTTTACACAATACATAATAACATACACATCGACAAAAAAAAGAGAGAACAACTAACACAGCAGATTTTTTTTTATTCTTCACCGAACATTAATAATAAACAAACATATTCTCAAGCAAGAAAGACACACAAAAATCGAGATTATTTTTAGTTGTCCGTTTTCTAACGTTGTTGAGGAGTTCCATCCGGTCCCAGTCCGCTTGTAACTCCTGTTGTTAATTGAAAATGCTGTTGAATATTCTGTGGTGGTACGCCGTACGGTGGTACTTGCATGGCTGCTGTTGTATATTGCATTTGCATTGTTGATGTACCGGATTTCGATTGTCCGTGTGTAGGAACAGATGCTATCGATGAATCGTTCGAAGCTGGCGCGACTACAACCGATGGCGGACCTTGGGAATGAATATTTGTTGACACATCGGTTTTTGCACAGAGAAAATGAAGACGTGAACGAAGTTTATCACAATGAAGATTATTCACAACTGTTTCAATACGATCACGAATAGCATCGCCAACAACAATGTATTTGATGTGATAGAGAAAATTTGCGATTGTATCGACGTTGATAAATGTTTGTTGATGACTATCAACACGAGCGATGAGCTCATAGGGAACTATGACGAACTATGAGAGAGAGAAGAAAAACGAGATTTCTAATTGACAAATAAAAACGAATGTCACTGACTTCGAGCAGTAATTTGGTGGATTCTGTTTGAATACGTTGTAGAAATGGACCGATTAATTGAAACGCTAATAATAATTGATTTTCAGTTTTAATTATTGGCGAGAGTCGACTTTGTACCAAACTGAAGCACACAAACATAATTACAAATCTTCTCATTCGGTTTTCTGTTTTTACTTTAAAAATGGTTGTAAATGACTGATACTTCCATGTAACCAAATCGAATGTACAACAGCAACAAAACAGCAGACCATGTTCTCTGTATATGTAGAAAACCGTTCACGAAAATTTAATAGATCCATTATATCCATTGGTGAACAACGTAATAAGAGTGGATGTTCAAAAATTTGAAACATTCTTTCGAATAAATTTGTCCAATAAAATTCCTTGAAATTCAAATAAATTTGATTTTAATCGAACGAGAAACGAAAATGAACATTTTCTTACAGGCAAAGCTGAAAACAGTAAGCCCATTGCATTTAAATATTTCAAAAACTGCGTTCGAGGAATTAACACATCTCTAGGAAATAATTTCGATTAGAAAAGGAAAGTCAAACGAACTCATTGAAAACATTTACGCTGTAATAAATGGTTCAGCAAATAATTTCCACGGATTGAAATTTTCTTGACCTGTATAAAAAAAGATTTCGATTGTCAGACAATGAATTAATTGTAACGATGGATTAGCAAATTCGTTGTAACGCCAATCGATGTTGTATTGATACGAATGCTTTTCATAGATAGGTGCAAAGGAGTTAAGGAAAAACAATATTTTGAAGAAAAAAACTAAAAAATATTTTTGAAATCAGAAAAAAAGGATATCATCAACGAGCTTCTGAAGCAATTCAATTGCATAACGAGAATTGAATACTGGAGGTGGTAGTTGAAGTTTTTCGACGTCAGGTCGAAGATAGTTTTCGATGAATGAACAGAAATTACTCGAAAAACACCACTCCATCTTACGCATATGATAGATATTCGCTAGGAAAAAAAGGACGAGAACAATTATCCAAAAATCAATCATTTTTATTCAACAAACCGATGATGCCGATGATTAATGGATGACGATAGTTGGATTTTTCACGTAATTTCTTCTCGTAAACGAAGAATGTGTTATAGAGAAATGTTACCGGTGCAGCTAGAATACAAAAAATAACGAAAAAAAAACGCGTTTGTAGTCGAAACAAACCATGTGCACGAAAAAGACTATGTGCAATAGGTAAAACCGTATCGACAATTCGAGCATTTGGCATATGTTCAAACATTCGACCGATGATTAACTCGAATATCTAAGTAGAACAACCAAAGTTTTTGTTTTCGAATTTCGTTTAAATATTCCTACTGGAATTAATCGTAAACACATATTGCTGTAATAAGTTGGAAGATATCGATCCATAGTCTAGAAGACAATTGTATTTTCAATTTCTGATTAAAATCGAATTCAATAGATACGAACAATTTGTAGAGAATCTTTGATTAAACCTTCCATAAAAAATCGTTCATTGTTTTTCTACGAATTCAATTTGAAACATTCGATAAAAACGATCATTATCTCAACGTACTCGATGATATTCACAATGGAATTTTTCATGGAAATTCTTCATACTCCAAATATCACACGATATCTAATCATAATTCAAAGAAAAATGCAAATCGATGAATTCATTTTTCGTTGTTCATACGCTTTTAGTAAGATTGCCAAATTCTCGTATGATCTCAACTAATGAATTTGAATTGACCATAAAATATAAAAGTATATGAACATAAGGTGTTTTCGTTTCGTCTAAAGGTCGAAGAAAGAGCATTAAAAGTAACCGATCGAGTTGAATGATATTGTATCGTGTAGCCATAAGAACGACAGCGTCAGCATATTTCTGCATGAATGTTTGACTGTGATGTTGTTGAAGAGTAATTTCTCGAATGATGTATTCAGCCAATGTACGATAGTGTCCATTCATGGAACGATTAAGAAGATTTTTGAAAATTTCATTAAATGTCATGATATAATTTCGTAATGGTCGATCTTCGATTGTTAATTTAAGAAAAACACTAAAATTTTTACAAAAGTTAACAAGATTTTTTCGTAAAAATTCGTTTATCTATACCAAAAACATGTTGTGTTCGTCGGTTGACTAAAATGTTTGATTATCTCCGGTTCGTTAGCTAACGAAGCTGAATCTAAATTTCAAATAAACATTGAAAACATATTTGAAAACAACAAAAAACACAAAAATCTACTCGTTAATTTTTTATAATCTTCATCAACACGAGCTCGAATATCTCGATACATGTCATTAATCGGATGTGATCGATACCATTCAGCCATAAACGATGGCATTGCATCGAGCGTCGACGGTGACCAACCATGTGGTGTTAATTGAGAAATCGATGCGAGGAAATCTGTACACCACGGTACAGGCATCGATTCTGAACCTGTAATAATAAATGATCGAGCGATACATAAGATAAAAACTTTATTAATCTCTTCGGATTCTTTCGTAAAAACGGATTGTAACATTTTCGAATCGATTAATTTCGGCACTTGATTATACAGATCCGTGCAATTAAATTGAAGAATTAGATTTAATAAAAGATTTTGAATTCTAAATGCAAGAAGAAAAGATAAAAAAACTTAAATGTAATTGAAAATCCTACGCGCAATATAATTGCGGATGTCCAGCGTGTTGTGGCGATGCAATAATATTCGAGAAATGTTGTAATAATTGTGCACGTACCGATGTTGGAATACGATACAAACGAAATGTGAACAATTCAGCTAGTAAATGTGCACCGAGAAACCAATTTTTACTGATAATTGTTTCCGTTAGATTGAGTAATTCTTTCAAACGATCTTGTTCAACTTCGGGATAAGCTAATAACCGTGCAAATGATTCGACACCGCCTGGGGTAACCATGGACCATTGCTGTGGATTGAAAAGATTCTTGGAAATGATTTCGAGATAATAATGTCGAGCAACTGAACATTTGACATGTGCACTCATGGCGTCCAGTGTTCGATAGGATATGCCTTCGGCTGGTCCGTAAAAATTGTGATTCATATGACTTGCCGGAATCGATTGAGATGAATTGAGAATGAAGTGTTTGAAGAATGTTTCCATGAATGATGAATTCACTTTCGTATCATTACCGAATAGATCTATGGAAAAATCAAATTTGAATTCGAATTTTTCAAGATATGTTGTTTTACTCCAAGCGATGTAGAATCGATAATCATCGATCGATGTAAATTTTCGATCTTCGTACGATTTCAATGCTCTGAAAAAAATCAAAATTCAATTTCAATAGTGTTGATTCGATACGAACTCGACGTGAATTTGAAGTGCTGCAGGTGTTGAATATTGTGGAACGACGGGCGTTTGCGATGCCATGGCAATATTTTGAACAACTCGAGTTGTTAGAAAATACCAATTCGATGCAGCAGCTATGAAAACAACCGATTGAAAATCTCGATAATCCGGCTCGGATAATGGTTCGTTTTCCGGATATAAAATTCGAATTAAATCAAGTAAAATCAAGTACTCCGACCAAGTAGACTAAAAGCAAAACAATATAAGTTTCTACTGGTTTTTGTTTTCTTCAATTTACTTTCATCGGATTCTTATTCAACACATGACAAAGCATTTGTCCAATTAACCACATTAACCAATCTCTTCCAATGCCGGACATAGGTCCAGGAAACGAAGCAATCTAATTCAAAGCTACGACAAATAAACATCGAAATAGCAAATTTTACTTTGATATTTATCGTATTCAGGATGCCACTTAATGTTATGCAAACATTTTGAACATAAACAAGAACAATATGTGCGGTGCTTGTCCATAGATGTAATTGACTATCGAAATCTTGGATTTTATTTGTTTCGAGAATATTCCAAATCAATAGATCGGCAAGAGACTCTTCGATAGCTGTGATTCGCTGTTTGATTTTCGAAGCTAATTATCAAGAGAGAAAAACAACGAAAAATAGGCGTTTTTTTTAAAAATATTTTCGTTGAAATAATCCTACGTGCAACACCAACTAAACTAAATGTCAAATCACGTGAATTGAGCTGTTTAATGACATAGCAGAATAATTCTGTTTGAGGTTGAACATGAGCCTGAATAAAAGAAAAAAAAAGTGTTTTATTTCCATGGATCAAAAGAACGAAGAGTTCCTACGCGATCGAAAGGCAAAGGTGCTGTCTGATGAAATTTTAATTTCGCGTAATGTAAACGCCATAGAATCGAAGCGTAATTTGAATATCCAACGATTGGATAGAGCATATCACGACCTGAAACAAAACGAGAGAAATTTCTCTCGTTTTCTAACGATAAAATGAAAATATTCACCGGTAATCGACACTAATTGAGCCGTTGGACGGAATGAATCGATAAATTTCAAGAGTAAACTCGAAAAACACTAAAACTTTTCAAATGTATTTATCGAATTCGTTCGAAATATTCGTACTGGTGGATAGGGATTCTCCGGTTTGCCCCATGGTAATGTTTGTTTGATTTCATTTTGAATGAAATAACTTAGTTGAAGATTATTATCTGGATTCATAATCAAAGCAACAAGCTAGAAGAAACGATCGATTTTCTTTTATGTTCAACATCAAATATCAATTTGTACTGTGTAAAATTTAAAGACTTTTTCGATGTCTTGAATCGGTGTATGTGACATAAGCATTTGAACTTTTTCTAATAATTGTTTGAAAATATCTCGAATACCCTGAGTAGAAGAATTGTGCTTTTCTTTTTTTTCTGTTTTACTTGATTTCAATTTTACTTTATAATCAGGGAATCGAACAAGAAATTGAAGTAAATCAATAGCTGAATTCCAAATCAACGCTTGTAAAGAAAAATCCATTTTCGGATGTTTTAAAATTCCTTCAGCAAATGGCCTGAAAGCAAATACTCAATTCGTTCGATAAACAAAACACCTTTTCATTTACTTAGCCAAAGCTGGTTGAAATTCGACCATTTTTTTCAATAATTTATTGATCGTATACATTCTTGGTGCGTTTGTCGAGTCCATAAACAATTCAACAAATGGTTGAACAAACGCTGTTGTATCCTAATCAAACTCAAAACTATCATCAATTCGAACGATTTCACTCAATAGATTTTACTCGAATAGCATTTTGTTCGCGCATTTTTGCTCGTACAACGTTGATCACATGTTCTGTTAGCACATCAATATCTTGAACATTGGAAAGTAATCCACTGATCTCACTTGAACCATCAAGTCCCTGAACAGAAAAATTGTTTTGCCATCAAATGAATATTCGAATGACATACAAGCGCTCGTCTACATGCCAAATAGATCGATTCATCATTATTGGCCATATCTACAAAAATCTAGTATATTTGTTTCTTGTTTTTTTTTTATTCTAGTCATTTATTTACATGAAATGAAAAGAAAAAAAAAGAGAGGAGAGGAGAGTCAAACAGAAATCAGTGTATATATCAAAGCAAAACAAACAAACAGAGAAAAGAAAGAGACGTGGGGAAAAAACGAACTGTTCAGATAGAATTTTTATTTGTTTATTTTCGAAATACATAAACCAACAAAAACGCATATTGACTAAATTTATTCTGTCTTTTGTTTTTCGGAAAGAATTTTTGTTTTATGACAAAACTGATGCCGTTGTCATCAGTGTGCATCCTTGTGCTTGATGTTCTTGTAATTGTCGTTCTAATTTATTAATATCTGTTCGAAGACGAGTCGCTGTATCCGATAAATCCTTATTTTTTTCCTGTAAATCATTAACACGTTTCTGTAATTCGGCGATACGAGTTAATTTACGTGTTCGACATTTTTGTGCAGCCTAAAACTTCAAATCAAATCAATAATCAAGAAAACTATCGAAACAAACCTGTCGATTTCGTTCTCGTTTTTTCTCTTTTTTCAACACTTCATTGTGTTCTAAACTAATACGTTCCATCGATGAATTAGCATTACCAGAACGTAACGATGGTACATGTTGAGGTTCATCTTTAACTTTATTTAACAAAATTGTACCATGTTGAATGTGAGATGTCAATGGACTTGGCACAGTGGAAGATATCGCCGAATTGGACGATTCATTTCCATTGATGGATGTGTCCATCGATGATGACATCGAACGATTACGTGCCATGAGATCTGCTCCTTGTTGTTGAGGTGCAATATGAGTGGAAAGATAATTCAGAATTGTTTCTTGAATTTGTGTTTGATTTTGTACATCGGCACTCGTTGGTGTTGTTGCTGTGATGGCCTTTCGTAGAGCTTGGGTTAACTGTACTATTTGTTCGTTTCCACTACCATTCGGCAATTGTTGAAGGAGTTGATGTAATTCAGGTGGAACGACAATGTATTGTTGACCGGTGTTGTCGGTTGTTATTTGTTGTTGTTGTGCGTTGAGTAATTCTTCGATGACTTTAACACCTGGCGATGGTTGACCATCGACAGCAAATGTGATATTTGCTGGTTGTGTAGCGATCGCGTTAATGATATCTGGTGTTTGTAATTGAATCGTTGGCGTTGTATTCGAAATAATTGTATATCCACGAAGTTTATCGTCTAGTTCAGGTGTCGACAGTAGAAGTTTGTTGTAATCATTAGGTGTTAAGAGAATCGAACTAGCCATTCGTTGTCCGCCAAGTTGTAAAGTACTGGGTCGAGATGAACTCGGGACGGCACGAGACGGTGGAGGAGACATGTTCGTTGTCGTGCTGACTGTTTCATTTTGTGCGACAAATGAAAGATTAGGCTCGACTTGCTGTGGATCTTGATCGTTCTTCAATGTGTGCTCATCCATTGGACTAGAAAAATGAATGATATCTATTAGCAATAGATGATTGTATGCTGATTACCTGCGTACTATGTGAATGTATTTATTTTTCCTTGATTTAGAAAGCTTTCTTTCACTGATCAAATCAAAATCGATAGAAAAAAATGTGTTTTTTTTTCTTCTATATGTACGTAGAAAAATGCTGATTTAATATTGAAAGAAGAAAGCAAAAAAAAACGCGTCGAACGTACGAATATGTAGGCGAGGATTGCAAGTGAAACAAAAGTGTTTTATATAAGAGAATGAAGAAAGAGAAGAAAAAAAAACGACGAATATGATTCATTGAAAATAAGAAACAGCTTTGACTCATCGGGCATGAATTCTACTGGTGGAAATTTACCCAGCAATCAGCTAATCAAATAATCGAGACGTTTTTTTTATTGCAACGTCTCCGACATCTACGTATGAATCACTCGGATGATTCATATCAATATGATTTTTTTGTTTTTCTTCACATTTAATGTTTTATAACCCATAATTTTAATTTGTCCTGAAAGTACTATCCTGTTTTATTATTAAATTCAGTCAAAACGATCAAATAACCAAATGTTTATTTTTATCATAAAAAAAAACAAAACAAAACAAAAAAAAAATATGAATTTTAAGCGGTTAACACACGATAAATACCTCTGTTATTCTGAAGAGAAGAAATAGGAACCCATATTAAAATTCATTGTAAAATATAAATGAATACTATTCTTGTTAAAGAGCTCAGCGTTTCTAAATATGAATGAAAGGAGATTCGATTTATTGAACGAGAACAAAAAAAAGTCTTCTAATCATAAAGCGACATTTCTATGGCTAATTTTCATGCGCGTACTTGATCCGTTGGTAGAACTTTCATTTTCTTTTCCCAACCGTAAAGAAACGTTGCCGTTATAACTAAAATTGTTCCAAGGAAAAACAGTCTAAAACAACAAGATGACTGTATTATTCAATCTAATATTTCTATTTTTATCTCACAATGACGGCGTAAAATCATTGAGAACAAAATACGAAACGACGGATGAAAGAATAATCGATAGCGATGTAGCAAAGCCCTTGATAATATTATCGGCGTACTTGATTACAGCTGCTATAATTAGTCCTCCCATAGCCTAATCTCAAAAAAAAAACAAAACGAATTGAAGTGATTGTATTCGATACAGTACTTGTAAGAGAACAACAAGCCAAACAACGGTAGTATATCCTTGAAAGAAACCTTTATCCATGACTTGTTTTGCATCGAAAATAAAGACAATAACTAAACCGAATAGAGTACCGAAAATAGCTAAATAAATTGATCAATTTTAATAATAAAAAAACATCGTGATTCTGTTTAGATTTGTCTACCTAATTGGATATTTCGTATCCAAACGGATGTGGGTCCAGTTTTTAAGATTTTCTCAAAATAAACTCCAGCAAAACCTGATGTCAATGTCGATGAAAGAACAGCCGTAAAACCAACAATTTGTTGTGCCCATGAATTATGACTTTGTGCAGCCGAACGTTTGTCCATTTCATCCGATGATGGCCACTAGAAACACAACACTTTCCTTCTCATTTCAACACAATCATTTTACGTTTCTTACAGTAACAAAAGCAACACCAATAGCAAGCATGCACAATGAAAACCATTGATGTTGGTGAATTTTCTTGCCGAGCATGAATACCGAACAGAGAGCTGTAGTTAAAATTTTCAATTGATACGAAACTTGATATGTAGCTGCATTTAGATTGGATAGAGCAACGAAAATAAGATTATTTTGTATGGCATAAAGGCCACTTGGAACGGCTAGTTTAAGTGTATCAGCTGGTTTTCGATAGATTTCCTCGTTTAATTTACGAAATAAACGATCGAATGATCGATCTAGATAAATAGAGAACAATTTAAAAATTCTATTTTAAAACGAAGAAATTAGCGAGCAAATACCATTTTCTAACCAAACAAGTACAACACAAATAACTCCTTTAATAAATTCCGATGCAACAATAGCTGTCGATGAAACATATGGTTCAGTTTGTTTCGTTCGAGAATATCGTAGTAAAAGAACGACACATGTTGTTTGAAGAATAAGAGAAACTAAACTAATATATTTCAAATTGTACTGTTTGGACATCTTGAAAGAAAACAAAAAATATATGTTTCTTATTTATTTCTTCGAAAAGAAAATAAAAACAACAACGTCATCATCATCATCATGTTTAACAACACTCGGATTCGACTAATTTCAATCCATTACAATACTGAAAATCTCCACTGTTAACATAATCACTTATATCTAAAGCGACTTCACAACTCTCACGAACGACACGTTCTTGATCATGAAGATATTTCTCGAGAATTTCTCGACATTCCTGTGTGCCAATCGAGCCCAGAGTTTCGGCGCATTCATGTCGAACCATGTAGTTCTCACTGGTAATGGCCAATTGTTGATAAAGTGCTGGAATTGAACAAATCGATTGAAGTTGTCCGAGTACGAAAGCGACTTCATGACGAAATAGCGCACTCGAACATTGAAAACCTTCGCAAATAGCGAGAACAGCTTCGTCTGTGCCGATATTTCGCAAGGCAAACATCGCACGATAACGTTCGAATAATGATCGATTTTCATCGAGAAGAATTTCTTTCAATTCATCGATATTTGTTGATGTTAATGCTGGTGCTGGATCGATGGTTAGATAACTTTGAGTTGACGATGTCGATGAAGAATTCTTTTCTAACCACGATAAACGATCGAGTGCTATTTGACATGTTTCAGAAATCTTCAATTCGAACTCATATTCAATGAAATGTACTCAATATCGATATGACTCACTTCCGGTCGTGCGTTTTGACTTTGTATTTTCAAACTATTGATGACTTGTTCGTTATCGAAATATCCGAGAGCGCCGAGTGCTTCACCTGAAAAATCGATTCAATCGAAATCTCATTTCGTTCACATTGATTTGTTCAAACCTGCTTCGTGTCGAACCATCGCATCTTCGTTATTATCATTCAAAACATGCAAAAGCTTGTCGATAGCATATTGATTTCCCATTTGTCCAAGACAGTAAGCACATTCATGTTTGAGCAACGCTGACGTGTCTTGAAATGCCTGAGAAATGGCATCGACAACTTTCGAAGATTTTTCTTGTTTATGACCTTGACTATCGAGATTTTTCAATGTAAATAGAATACGAAAACGAAGTTTGAGCGGCAAGGATGTATCGATTAACATCGACGACAGTTTTTCGATGGTTTGATTATCTGTGACAGTCGACATTTTATTTTTTTTATCGAGCAAAAGAAACAGATGTGCACTTTTTTCAATTTTCTATCTAGCCGATGTATTCATCCGATTGGCGAGTTCGTTTTAACCAATCGACTGAATTGTTTGTCCTCTACCGAGAGGAGAAGTTCGAAAAAAAAATTCAAATTTCTCGAGAAAATATTTCGAATAACTTAATTTTATTGAAAAAAATATTTTTCTCGTCGAATTGAAAATAATTTGAAAAATTCTTTCGTATCTCGCCTTCCTACATGCTACACGATCATTGTCGTATCCACCCACGTTAATCAGCTTTCTCTTTCTCTCTCTCTTTCGTCACTTTACTATTGTGTGTGTGTAGTTGTGTGTGTGTGCGAGTGCGCCGTTTCTTGTTGGTATACAAAAAAGTTTACAAAAAAATCGAAAAAACTTCTCTCAAATATTTCACGTTCGTGTGAAACACAAAAAAAACGTAAAAAACTCTTTCAAAAGAAGAAAATACGTTCACAAACTACCCTTCGAAACATTTTTTTTCCAAATACAATTTCAAAAAACAAAATTCACAAACAAAAAAAAGTCGAAAAACCCAACGACAGCGCTTAACAATTAAATAATTATGGCAACAACAGGTCAACCCGCAGCAACTCAAAGTTATCCCATGGCTTCGTTATACGTCGGTGATCTTCATCCCGATGTCACCGAAGCTATGCTATTCGATAAATTCGCTAGTGCAGGTCCGGTTCTATCGATTCGTGTTTGTCGTGATATGATTACTCGACGATCACTCGGCTATGCCTACGTGAATTTTCAACAGCCAGCCGATGCTGAACGTGCACTCGACACGATGAACTTCGATTTACTTCGTGGCCGTGCATTACGCATCATGTGGTCTCAACGTGATCCAGCCTTACGTAAATCAGGTGTTGGCAATGTTTTTATCAAGAATTTAGATAAAAATATCGATAACAAATCTCTCTACGATACGTTTTCAGCGTTTGGCAACATTCTCTCGTGTAAAATCATGACTGACGAAAGTGGTCAATCGAAAGGTTTCGGGTTCGTTCATTTCGAAACACAGGAAGCTGCCGACAGCGCCATTACCAAGGTCAACGGCATGTTATTAGCTGACAAGAAAGTTTTCGTCGGTCGATTTATGCCACGTACTCAACGTGATATCGGCGGTGTTCAACGAAAATTTACGAATATTTTCGTGAAAAATTTCGGCGATCAATTAGACGAAGAGAAACTACGTGAACTCTTTTCTCAACACGGCAAAATTACGAGCTGTAAAATCGAAGTCGATGAAGCTGGCAAACCGAAAGGTTTCGGATTTTGTAGTTACGAAAATCCCGAAGAAGCTGAAGCAGCCGTACAAAATCTCAATGGACACACAATTGGCGATAAACAATTATATGTCGGTCGTTTTCAAAAGAAAAACGAACGTCAATCGGAAATCAAACGAAAGAAAGACTTACAACGACAAGAACGTATGAATAAATATCAAGGCGTTAATTTATACATTAAAAATCTCGATGATACCATCGATGACGAACGTTTACGAAAGGAATTCTCGAAATTCGGTACGATTACATCGGCGAAAGTTATGTCGGAAAATGGCCGATCGAGAGGCTTTGGTTTCGTTTGCTTCAGCGCGCCTGATGAAGCGACCAAAGCCGTTACTGAAATGAACGGTTCAATCGTTGGTTCGAAACCACTCTACGTTGCTCTAGCTCAACGTAAAGAAGAACGTCGTATGCATTTAACCAATCAACATATGCAACGAATTCAAACATCACGTGTACCACCGCAAATGCAATTACCATTCCATGGCGGCATGAATGGCATGATGCCTTATTTACCAACGCCAATGGGCCCATCGCAACCACGTAGTTTCTATCAACCAACAGCTATACCAGCTTATCGACCGACACCACGTTGGGCAGGAGCCGGTGGCGCTGGAATGCGAACACAAGGAGCACAAATGATTCCTGGAATGCAAATTCCACAGAATATGGCCGGCGGTCAACAACGTGCTGGTAATATGGCTGGTTTTCAAGCTCGTGGCGGCTTACCAATGGGCGCTCGACCTGCAACACCGGGCCAAATGATGACCAGTGGTGCTGTTCGACCTCAAGGAAATATTCCACAACAAGGTGCAACTTATACACGTACTGCACGAAATCTACCACAAAATGCTGCAGGTGGATTCGCAAATTCGATTGTCGTTCCTGGTCAAGAACCGTTGACACCAGCTGCTCTTGCTAATGCAACACCACAAGAACAAAAACAAATGTTAGGCGAACGTTTGTTTCCATTGATTCAAAATATGCAACCGGAATTAGCTGGTAAAATCACCGGTATGCTTCTCGAAATCGACAACACTGAACTTCTTCATATGCTCGAATCACGTGAATCACTCAAAGCTAAAGTATGTGTTCATTTGAAATGTTCGTTTAGTCAGTTTTTCTTATTTCTTTCGCTCGTTAGGTTGAAGAAGCCATTGCAGTACTTCAAGCTCATCAAGCTAAACAAATATATGCTGCTAAACAAGCTGCAACAAACTCTGCTGCTCCATAAACCAAAAAAAACAATATATATCAAATAAATCAATAACTTTTTCGTTTTTTTTTCTCGTCTTGTTTTCGTTGTCATCGTCGCTAAAACAATTTAACTAACACATATTCATATTTATCCTCACACGCATATACAATCGTTCTTTTTTTCTCTTTTTCCCCCTCTTCAAAAAAAAACAAACAACGGACAAATATCGTTCATTTTCATGCGTCGAATTCAAATTGTCTTCACGCAAAACTTCTTTCGTTTTTTTTTTCTGTTAACTTCTTCACTTGAGTCGTCAATTGTTTTTTGTTTTGTTCTACTCCGTTTACTTCGTTGCATTGATTCTGACTATTTGTTGTTATTTAAGGGCAATCGATTAGGCGTCCTATTTCAAACAATACTAATTTTTCTTTCTCTTTTTCGTTCATATCATAAAAAAACCAGAAAATCGAGAAATTTGTTTTTGAAAAAAAAGAAAAAAAAACTTAACTCTTCATACTCAAACTACGTAGAATTTCTTTTTCTTTGTTTGTTTGTTGTTGTTATGTTTAACGATATTATCATCATAAGGAATTCAATGCTATTTGTCTATTCGAGGAAGACTTTGTTTTTCTAAACGAACACTGTGTGTGTGTGTGTGCGTGCTTATGTATGTGTTTGTGTTTGAAGAGATTAATAAAAACGGAAACCTCCCCTTAGAAAATGTTTAACATCTGGTTTTTTTCGATAAAAACGAAAATGGACGCGAATATATAGAATAAAAAAAAGATACGAAAGATATTTGCATTTGCACAAGTGTTGCTTATCAGCATCTCATTTGAAAAAAAATTTAACGTAGAGATAGGCACGAAAATGTTCGGCAAACTATCTCAAGTGTTCTTGTTTTTTTCATTTGGACTTGTCTATATTTCAGCTGAAATTGATTTTATTACACCGGAATTACCATTACTTGTAAGCAATTGTCGCTTTGAGAGTATGCAAAAAATCGAGGATCATTATTCTAGGGAGCTCGTGCTTCGCCGAATGCAGTTTGGCCTCAGCCAATTACATTAGATGCATCAACTGATTTGCTTTATATAAAACCTAAAGCACTTCCAGTCACTTCCAATATTCAATCATGTGATATCATCGCCAAAGCAATCGATCGTTATCAATTACTCTTCTTTCCACCGACTCTCATTATGAATGATCCACCAGCATCAACTGATCAAATTCTTCAAGGTTTAACACTGAATATCGCTGGTGGTGGTCAATGCGAACAATATATCGATTTGAAATCGAATGAAACTTGTAAATGATCGATTCACATGAGAATTGGTCGAATATGTTTGTTTTTTCGTGATTAGATACATTGGTAGTTGATCAAAAGAATGCTGTTGTAGAAGCAAACACTGTTTGGGGTTTATTACGTGGCCTCGAAACATTTTCACAATTAGTCTATATCAATGCTCAAAATTATGTATGTTAAGAAAATAAATCGATTTTCTCACTATTCCGAAATGTTTTGTTTTTCAGGTTGTCGTCAATAGTTCGGTCTATGTCTATGATTATCCTCGATTTCGTCATCGTGGTGTTATGCTTGATTCTGCACGACATTTTATTCCAGTATCAGTTTTGAAGAAGAACATTGTATGTCAATAGCAAAAATATAGTTCCATATTTATTGATTTATATCATATTCAAACGTTTAGGATGTCATGGCCTACAATAAATATAATGTTTTTCATTGGCATCTTGTTGATGATCAATCATTTCCATTTGAAAGTACAACTTATCCAGATCTTTCTGCCAAAGTATGACAATATATTGAATGTTTTTTTTCGATTCATAATCTTGAATCTAGGGTGCATTCTCACCTGATCATGTGTATTCAGTCGCCGATGTTGCTGATATTATTGAACATGCTCGATTACGTGGCATTCGAGTTATTCCCGAGGTTTGCACTATTCGTTTTTTGTTTGTAATCGAAAATATTTTATTTATATGAAAAGATCGATACACCTGGTCATACATATGCATTCGGAAAAGCTATGCCAGAATTGTTAACACCTTGTTGGGCACATAATAAACCGTATCAACCAATCTATGGCGTACAAAGCGATATGGAATTGTTTAATCCAAGTGAACCACGTGTTTTTTCAGTTATGAATGGTTTATTACGTGAAATTAAAGATCGATTTCCATCGAATTATATTCATTTGGGTATGGATGAAGTATACGATCCATGTTGGTAAGATTTACTCTCTGTTTTCTTGAGATAGATTTGTAAAATCTTTTTTTTATTCAGGCGTTCAAATCCAGATCTTAAACAATGGATGGAAAAAATGGGCATACCAGATACGACTCGTTTGCAGGCTTATTATGCCAATCAAATATTTAATATCACACGTGCTATTAATGTTCAATCAATTGTTTGGCAAGATGTTTGGGATGATGGCGTTGATGTACGTATTGATTTCATTTTAGCTTATTTTTATTTATCTACGTACTAATATGTTGTTTAGTTACCCAAAGACACAATTGTTCATGTTTGGAAAGGCGAAGATGATGCATGGGCTGATTATATTGATAATGCTGCTAAACAAGGCTACAATGTTATCCTCTCGACTCCATGGTATTTGAATTATATTAGTTATGGTAAATACAATACACCATCATCAGTGATGAACTTAGAATTCTTTAAATATTACGAAATCGAACCATTGATGCACTTTACTGGTATGCTGATGATGATGATTGAATAATAGAAGAAAAAATGAAATTGTAAATTGATTTATTTTAAATAGGTTCAGATGAAGAACGACAACGTATTCTTGGTGGTGAAGCTTGTCTTTGGGGTGAATTCGTCGATGGTACGAATTTATTACCACGCTTTTGGCCACGAGCATCAGCTGTTGCCGAACGATTATGGAGTGTTGGCAACGTTAATAATACCAACGATGCACAATTTCGATTAGTAAATCTAAATTTTCAAAAATATCCTCTATCACATATATTGATTTGCATTTCAGGATGTTCATCGATGTCGTTTATTAAGGTTTGTAATCATTTTCAATACTCACATGAATATATTTTATTCACATTTAGACGTGGAATACCTGCTCAACCAATTTTAGATGGTTTTTGTGGAAATTATGAATTAGGCATGCCAAGATCGGCAATCAACTATCCAGCATTCAATTATGACACTCCAATTTGGACTAATGTAACAACGATTGCACCACGAGCATCGACAGTTCCAACACAATGGAAAAAAGCACCATCCGAAACTGGCCATTAAAAGTATCCCAATCATGATTTGCTTTTTCAATAAAACTCTTCAAATAAAAAAGTCAAATCAAATTCATTTCTTGTTTTGTTTGTCTGCTGCTCAGTCGTAAAGAAAAGAAAACTTGTGCACTCGCTGCTATTCGATCAGTTACCATTAAATTACCTGTTATGAAGGACATTTCCTTAGTTTGTATGTCTTAAATGTAATTCAATCTTTTCAATAAATAACCAGTGAAGAAACAAAAAAAAATCATTAGAAAATAGATAAGAATGGAGACGAGGATGGTAGAACCAATTGCCCTCAAATCTGAAAATTCGTATTTTATATAGGTAAAATGCAGGAAAATTGGCAACGATTGAAAATACCACCGGCATTTAAGCCAGATGAATGGATTTGTCATCATTCAGGCAATCGTTCATCGACAAGAATGAGTCAATATTCTCGTTATGGATCGAGTAATAGATATTTTACTACACCGGTATCAACAAAACGAAGTAAAGAAATCGAAAATTTCGGCTCGAAAAGTGCAGACTATCGTCAATCGAAAATAAAACGATTAACATCTGGTCTCAGTCGACAATCCTACAAAAGTTTGTGGTCGTCCATTAGTCATCGTACAATGACACCTATACATATACCAAAAATGTCGAAACAATCACTAAAACGTTGGCTCGATGCTCGAGATGCTTATCTCGGTTATGATTTTCCGTATATACAAGATCATTTTATACGTCAGTATCGTCAACGAAAGACCAAATCTGCTAAAAGTAAAAGTCAAATGATCGATTACGAAAGTGCGATATCAATACTATCGATGGAAATCGATGGAAATACGATTGCAGATTTGCCGCCTACGAGTAGTGGACAACAGAATCGTTTCAATCGAAAAGACACTTCAGTGAAACGTTTGAGTCAATCGGATACGAATATCCGACGAAATCTCGGTTTTTTCGATCGATTAAAAGAATTTATTCAACGACCAGTTCGTTCGATAAGTCGTCTTTCACTTCACCGATCTCCTCGTTTTCGTCAACCAAAACATGTTCGAATTATTCACGATAATTTCGATGATAAATGTGTTGGAACCGAAAAAATTGAACGCCGTCTCTACCGTACAGACATTCAACGGCAAGATCAATGTCTACAGACAAATATTCCACGTCCAAAAATTCATTTACATCATGAATTTGATACGAGTATGGTCGTCGGAGAGAAAAAACAGCGAATACGATCTGCTCGACACGATGTCGAATGTGCTGACAAAGCAATCGAAACCGATGTCAATTTCAAATCTGTAAATGTCGTCAGCGAAAAACGAGAAGAGCAAAAGCTCAGGGATGTTAATCATAAGACGACCACTCATCATTCTGAACAGTCACAATCTGCGTCAATGTCAATTGATAAGAAGACTAAACAGCAAAAGAAAAGACAAACTCAATTTGTTAGCTCATCGAATGCAGGTAATCGTGTTGTTCCAAGAAATCATAACGAACAAATGGGATCGCGATTAACTATTCTGTCATCAGCAGATTCGAATCTTTCAACTAATGAACAACTTCAACGGTAAATCATCATCATCTTTTATCGATATTCTATTCGTCAGTACATGTTGCAATTCTTTTCATTCTTTTTTTCTTTTTTTCTGTTGTCTCATTGAGATGAACGATCGACTTCGAACGAAGAGAGCAAAAAAAGAAGAGAGACAGAGAAACGAAAGTGTTGTCAAGGTATCCGAGCATACACAAACATTACCTATATATATATATATAACAGAGTGAGAGAACAGACGATTGAACAGTATATATTCAAGTGATAGACTTTAATAAAAAAAAAAGCTTGTACTTGTGTTCTTTTGTCATGAAGCCAGTATAAATGACTGACCATGCACTATCCCTTTCATCATCATCTTCATCAACACCCGCCTTACTTGAAAAAAAATCCGATCTTTGCAGACTACGGATTCGTTTCAATCGATTATCGAAAGAACGTCGATTACTTACATGTTTATTAATTCTCTTTTCGATTATTATGTGCGGTCTACTCATTGGCATATTCATTCTTTCGTATGCATTTCAAGGTATGTTTTCAATATTTTTCTTTTTGAGAGAGAGAATTTCTCAATTCAACTAACAGCTTATTTCTCGAAATAACTGAGTCCTCGTTCTTAGGACGTGCTCCAATTATCTATCGAGATATAAATTCAACTAACACTGCTGGTTCGACTGACGGAGGTAAAACATAGTTATTGAGTTGTTGAACAATTTTCTTTTAAAAACAATGGAATGCATCAATACTCTATTTTCACACATTGCTCTATTGCTTCGCTTTTCTTCACTCGAAAATCTCTAGTTTTTCAAGTTAACGAACAACATATCTCAACATCGACAACAATCATCGAAAAACAACGTAAATGAGCCATACGGATCTAAGAACTAACTTTCACTGTACATGTACTTACATTTATTTTTTTATTCTAATCGATACAACAACAACAACAACAAACAAATAATAATAATATTCATCAGTGCGCACACTTCTTTTCTGCTTTTTGAGTTGAAATTTTTTGTTCTCATGTTTATTTTTACAAATATTTTATTAAATTAATATACTAACAAAATTGATTTCTATGTTTTTCTTTTTCTACTTGAATTTGTCTAGTGGCAAGATACGGAGAATCATGCGATAATGACAATGGTTGTGAACGTCCATTTATTTGTCATAAGAAAAGTTCATCATCGCCCGGCATGTGTCGATGTCCATTGAAATACGATTTTGTCAAAGATCAATGCGGTATGTCAAAATTCTTTTCTCGATATTCAAATATAAACAATTTTCGAAATTAGTCGGCGATTTCAATGCTCTGTGTACGAAAGATTCCGATTGTCAACGATACATGATATGCTCAGGAATGAATGATGGAACACGACGATGTCAATGTCAAAATCAATATCATTATGATGACGAACGTCGACGATGTCGTAAGTTGTGTTAAATCCGTTTATCAGTGCTTGACCTTCGTTTTTTTTGTTTTAAATAGGTGGTGATTATCAATCAATATGCGAGACCAGTTTAGATTGTCGAGCTAATATGATATGCAATAAGACTGCATTGCCATCGTTTTGTTCGTGTGAAATTCATTACGAATATTTTTCATCGATGCAAAAATGTCGAGGTTATCCAGGTGCAGTTTGTGATCGAGCAACAGCTGAGTGTGTCGACAATGCTGAATGTCGAGATGGTGCATGCGAATGTTCGAATCAGTTCATACCTGATGAAAATCGAATATGTGGTAAAGAGTGTTTTTTTGTAGATTTGAAAGAATTTTAGTGAAATGAAATTCTAGTTGATCCATGTCCAACAAAAATTCCCAATCCGCCACGTATTCGTTATCCGGGCAATTGTCAACGGTTTATTGATTGTCAACAGAAATCGAAAACTGAATGTCCCGAAATGACATTATTCAATCTACAAACTCAATTGTGTGACTATCCAAAGAATGTTTTCGATTGTCATTAGAGTGTTTTCATCTCGTTCACTCAAGTTTATTTATTTATTTTCCTTTTTTTTGTCAGTTTTTTTTTCAACTAATTTTAACTTCTTCTCGAAATAAAGAATTAACATGAAAATGTATCTCGAATCCTCAAGATGGCGTCCTCTTTCGATCGAAATGATAAATGAATTTCTTTCCTAACCAATCAACGATTGTAGTTGCTTCGTTTCGTTTCGTTTCGTACATACAGACATATATTATTGTTTCATCTTTTTACTAATAATAATTTGATTGCTGATCTCTTCTCGTCTTCTAGATGGTTCATCCACCAGCAACAAGCTCGAATGAACAACGAAATGATGATCTCATTTTCTCGCATCTAAGCAAAATTGAAGATTTTCTAATGTAGATATTTGTTTGTTGTTGTAAATTTCAATTGAATAAATCGAATCGTTTCTAGAACTGATCAACAACGTCAAGAAACATTTGCTAAATATGTGAAATATTTTTCCGATCTTAAATGTTCATATTTACCATCATCATTCACAACTGTAACACCATTATCCGTTCATGTTCAAGGTTTTCAACCGGAACAAATCTATCAACAATTAAAAGCAATAAATGATGATCGTTTGAAACCGTTTATCGCGACGATTGCGAAAAATAAAACTAAAGTTAAAACATTCGGAAATTTACTTCGTGCGCCGTCTCCTCAACCAGAATTAGTTGAAGAGAAAAATGGTTTTCATGATGATGAGACCGAAGAAGAAGAAGAAAAACCAGTTAAAATTACTCCAAAAAAGAAGAAATCAGTGTCGTAAGAAGTCGATTTGTCATTTATTGAACTGATTTCGATGAAAATCGCAATTTAGATTTTTCGATTCTCATTCATTGAATAAATTTTTGGATGAACAAGATATGCAAGAGATGTCAAAGTAAATTTTTATTTTTCTCTTCAAAACGAAAATTAATTCTCTGTACAATTGTATTTAGTTCAAATAATAAAATCGATCTCGATGATTTCGATGACGATCTCGAAGATGAAGATGATGATGATTTGTTACTTGAAGAAGACGATGGAGCTACAACTTATGATACATTTTTTGATCCACCAACAGCTAATAAAGAAAAGAAGAAAAACAAAAAAAAAGAAAAAGTTCGTTTCAACGAAGAACAAATCGAGGAACCAAATGAAGAAGAAGATGATAATGAAATCGATTTGGAAGGAAAATCCGATTTCGAAAAACAACAAATTCTTGTAATTGAATTTCATTTTGAAATTTTTACTATTGATTTCTCTTTAGCTAAAACGTCAAATGAAATCCATTGAAAAAGATATGCTAAATCCAAAACCGTGGCAATTAACCGGAGAAATCGAAGGTCAAAAACGACCGGAAAACAGTTTACTCGAAGAATATTTGCAATACGATCGAACAACACGATTGCGTATGAAACAAAGATTCAAATTGAATTTTCATTTGATGATTTTTTTTTTGTTAAAATATTCATTCAGCTCCGGCAATAACCAACGAAACAACGGATTCCATTGAAGATCTTATCAAACAACGTATTCGAGATCGAGTTTTCGATGATGTCGAACGAAAGAAGAAGACACAAAATGGTGACGAAGTTCAAGCATACAAAAAAGAGATTCTATTAGAACATGAAAAGAGTAAAATGAGTTTAGCACAAGTTTATGAACAAGAATATTTGAAAAAACAAACAGTACTTCGAATATGAAATGAAACGACATGATTTTGTTCGAATTCATTTTTAGAATGAAAAAACTGAGAAGAAAGATGAACGACATGAAGCTATTCAACGAATGATGCAAGATCTATTCGTTGATCTTGACGCTCTATCAAACTTCAGATTCACACCTCGACCAGTACGAATCAATTGATGTTTTTTTTTCTCATTCAAATCGGTTTTGTTCTTGTTTTTTAGTCTGCACCAGATGTAACAATTGTCAATAATCTTCCAGCTATTCTCGTCGAAGAAGTTGTACCGACTACGGTTAATGATTCGACATTGCTCGCACCTGAAGAAGTTCATGTAATCAATGAAAATGATTCGTTTCGAAATAGGAAATTGTCGATTTTTCTTTAGTTGAGACCAAAAGGTGATGTGAAAGCCACAAGTGAACGAACAGATACAGATAAGAAACATGCGAGACGAGTACTTAAACACAAAATGAAATTGAAATCGACAGATAAACCCAAGAAAGCCAACGCCGAAGACGAAGCTAAAGGTAAAATTTTTCATTGATAATCGATTTTTTTTCGATTGAAAGTTTTTTGTTTAGAAGAAAAACGAAATCTCTTGAAAAAACTCGGTAAAATGAAGAATGTTCGAATTGAAAAGGTAAGAATTCGATCAAGATTTTCTTTCGTTAGTTGAACTTGCCAATTTTTAGACTGATAAAAATCACTCGAACGGTAAACCGGCTCGTAGTTCAACGAAATTCTTCGAACAACTTCAACAATCATCATCGATCGCCGCACCGACAAAGAAACAGCGTCGTTCAGAGAAATCAGCCGGTTCAAATCCCAAACGATTGAAACTTTAAGACAATAGAAAAAAACTTCTTTTTCTTGTTTTTTGTTTGTTGTTTTGTTGTTATTCGCATTTTGTCGAATAAAATGATGAAGAGAAAAAAAGAAAAGACATTCGAATAATTGAGCGACATTAAAAATAAGTTTCTCATTTGCTCTTTTTTCAAACAAATCTTATCTACTGTTTGTTATCTTTCGAATTTTGAGCTGAGCGACACGCAATTCTTTTGCATAGTGCGTGTTGAATATCATATCACGAGAATGTTTCGACAATTTTTCGATACATCATTCAATGATTATCGGGAAGTACGAATTGTTTTACAAGAAATATCTCCTAGTCAAGTTCAACAATCATCAGTCGAGTTTCAACAGTAAGTCGTTGAGATTGATCAATCGATTGAAAATGAGAAACGTTTAGATTTTGTACGACCATGTTTAATCATAAATCGTTTTCATTTGAACAATTTAAAATTAAATTTTGCTATGTTAAAGAAAGTTTAATACGAGCTGAATCGTCGCTATTCGATATTCAATTCTATCGTCGACCGTTTGCTTTTCTTCTTTTTACTGTTGTTCAAACAGGCGAAGAATTGCAACGAGTACTTGATCAATATACAAAAATTCGACATGAAAAAAAAGATAATATTTTCGTTCATTTATTTGTTCGATATAAATCATTGAGTGACCAAGATGATCCACTGCAAAATGAACATCTTCTCAATGGATTAAACGATGATGAGTAAATATAAACGAATATTTATTCACAAATTCATATCGTTCGTAGTCTGTTTAGTGTCGATTCGTATCCATCGATAAATCAAAAATTGCAATCTGCTAAATTTCAAGACACAATCTCAATCGATGGTAGTGGAAGTACGAATTCCGATCGGATATCTTTATCCGAGAGTTGCGTATTTCATGCTGCTCACGATGAAGAAACTGATGAATTTAATGATTCTGGTGGTGTTATTTTACGATCATCGACTGAACAACCGAAACTATCTCGTTTGTCAATGTTAAAAGACAAAGCATTGTCAACGAATAGTATCTTTCATTTATTCGAAAGTAATTTAGCACAAGTTTTAAATCGATTGGAAATGAATTTAGCTAAATATGTTCTCGAAACGAATCAATTCGACTCGAAAAATCTCGAACAATTTTCATCATCGAATGATTCACATTTAATTGACATACGTTTAATGATCGATTGTGAAAAAGATTGTACACTCATTGAAACTCATCATCTATTTCTCAATGATAAACATTTACAAGCAATTTTAAATGAATTTAACATGAGAATTATGTTGAATCTATTCAATCATTATATCAAAGCAAATATTTATCTAAACAATGAATGTGGAAGGAATAGGTAAACCGAAAAGAAAACGCTCGAAAAGATGAATATAAAACAAACTTTTAGACTTTCAAAAAAAACTCTCGATACTCGAACTATCAAACGAAAAGCTGATTGTTGTTTGTTAATTGGTGCAATTGAGAAAGCGTATTCGGACTATCGAAGTGTGGCCGATCTTTTTAAATCTCAAAATGATCATCTTTGGCATGCAGGTTGAGTTCTACTTTCTTGGTCATTTTTTTCCACGAATTTCTTTGTCTTTTTAGCGGCTTTGGAAGGACGAATAGCTGCAAGTTATGCATCGGCACAAAAGCCAAAACGTCAAGCACAAAAACAGACACAATTTTTCCGACAAAATTCTCTAATTCGAAGTAAACAAATAATTTTCTGAGAGTTTTTTTTTCTTTTTTTAAACAAATATTTCTCTAGGATTACCAGTGGAGAAATATTTCAATCGATCGAATACTCCATTGAATTTAAAAGATCGATTAGAATTAGCTCTACAAATCTATAGTTCAACGAATCGTGGAATTGTTAATAAAGACACGATACGCATGGAATTAGATATTTGTCTACGTTGGTGTAGTTTACTATGGGAACAGAATGATGTTAAAGTACAGATATTTTAAATCATTTTTTTCTTCTTGATTATACTGTTGTTCTTCTAATAGAAATATCGAGAAGATATCGATTATTATATTCTTCAAATAAATCGACTGGGCTCTTACTTAGAAGAACATATCGATAGCGTGAGTCAACAACAGAAAGAAAAAGAAAAAAATTATAAAAAAAAACGATTGATTTAGATCTATTTAAATGCATACTTAGCTGAGACTTATGCATTTATCGGTTTAAAACGTAAAAGTGCGTTGTATTATCGATCTGCAGCTTTTTCAGGATTATGTTTAATCACTGAACAAAATGGTTATAACGATGAAATTAGTTTTTTTCATCAATTAATTAAACGAGCTCGAAAAGCCTATGGGATCGAAGGTAAATTTCATTTGTATAATCTCACATGAAAAACATTTGATATACAACAGATAATCAAGTTATTTTTCCGTTGATTCAAAAAACAATTCTTAACGAATCAATACAAATCAGTCTTCGAAATGATGATTTTACTACGATTATTGAGTTTGATGTTCTTTTTACTTGAAAACCGAAATGTTTTTTTTCTCTTGTTTTATATAGAGACGTACATTTTGCAATTGAAACATTAATTGAATATATGACTGACGCTGAATTAGAAGCTTTGTTAACATTTCTAAATGCAAGTGATCAATCAATTGTCTGTTCGTACTGCAGCATTCCACGATTAAAGTACTTTTGTTTCTCAATTAACAACAAAAAATTATAAAAAAAAAAAACATTTCATAGAACTCTGGATATATTACCTCTATCAAATCGTTTAAAAGCATACAAAGCTGAGCCTAAAGGTGGTCTATTCATTTATAGACCAGAGGATAAATCGAAATCATTATCAAAACATCAATCTCTCCAACGACATGCTGGTATTTCATAGAAACTCTGATTGTCGAGTTTTTGTTTTGTAAATGAATTTATTATTTAGACGGTTTCTGGGTGAAAAATCAACCAGCACAAATCACACTTGAAGTTGATAATTATCTTCCATCAACAATGGTTATCAGTCGACTAGAATTGATAACTGATAAACAATTAGAAACAAAATTAGATGTGAAATATAAAATCTTAGCAAGAAAAACGAAACGATTGATCATTGATTGTATACCGAGAGAGAGCGGATTACTTCAAATACAAGGTTAATAGATGAAAATCTTCAGAAATTTATTATTGAATGGATTATTTAGGATTGAAATATCATATTTGGTCGACAAATCAAGAATTTTTATTTGCAGACTTTCCAGCAATTCGACAATGTTCATGTTTTGTTGAGATTGTCAATGAATTGCCTATTCTCGATGACGAATATATTTTAATTAATAATCAAACTATTGAATTGAGTAGTACATCAACGAAATATCATGCACAAATCCATCGAGGAGACGAGTAAATCTATGAAAAATTTCTAATTGAATTCCTTAAAATTCTTATTCAGAATAATTGTAACAATTGGAGTGAAAAATACATCAACTAATTGTGATATCAATAGTTTAACTGTACAAACGCTCGTCTCGGGAATCGATCTATCAGGTATCAATCTAACTTTTCCATTCGACATGCATCGAAAAATCACAATTGTTTTAGATTATGTTAAAATCCTTGCATTGACGATTCCACTTTCACCTGATCAAAAGAGTGAAGTTCAAGTAGATCTAAGCGAAATCTATGATCGTTATCTCGCTCGACAATATCGTTTTCTCGGCAATGTCGAACATTTAAATGTCGAAATACGTTTAAATTATTCGAATGAATTCGATAGCGAACAAGGTCATTATCGACAAAATACAACTGAACTTCGCTTAAACTATCTCGTACCGCTAACCGTACAAATCGAAGAAGTTCAAAATGATGAAGAGTAAAGTCGAATCGAAAACTTAATCAATCAATCGATTGTGTCTTTTTCTAGTGATTTAGCGTATTTAATGTTTTGTAAAATAACAAATTATCTCACCGAAGATATTCTAATTCAAGATAACGTTGTGAAATCCTCTGAATCATCGACGGTTATTATCAAACAAGAAAAAATTCAACTTGATGAATTTCCAATAAAAATCGAAGATTTACTTGTTAATATTCGAAATCATCTACCAACATCTATTAAATACACAACCATCAATTCAGTAGATGATTAATTTTTGAAAGTTATTCAGTTTTTCTCTCTCTCTGCTTAAATAGAACAAACAACTTCAAGTATCAATTGATACGAGTTATTTTTCGAATGAAAATATCGAAAAACATGCAAATATTCTCGTACAATCACCATTTACATCTTATTGGCATTTAGAAAAGATTCTTAATATTCTACATATACATCTCTGTGTCACATCGAAAGTTTCTCATATTCTCAATTTAGAATATCGTTTTCCGAAATTAAACGATCGTATTTTTCTTGATTCGAATCAAATTCAATTTTCTAATGTAAAAATTTTCCAAGATCACTTGTTTGTTATTTTGTTTTTCGTTTAGATTAATCAAGGAGAATATTTAACTGACAAACGTACGTTAATACTTTCTCAAGAAAATGATTCGAATGTTGTTCTTGTCGATATCTGTGTGAATAACATCGCGTGGAAACGATTAACCCTGACATTTTAATTTCATTTGTTTGCTTTGATTGTAGTGTTCTAACGACATCTAGTTCGAAGAATAAAATCTTTTCGTTCTGGACGAAAATTGTGAGCAATAATGAATCACTTCTGCTTTTGTTTGAATCAGCCTTCATGGTGAATTGAAAGAGAAGAGAGAAAAACACGACAAGCAGAAGAGGTGTTTCGTTTTTTTTGTCTTCTGTTCTTCGGTTTACTCTTATTTAATGTCGATAAATACTTAAATAGATAAGCGTTTTAACACTTTAAAAAGAAAACTTACGTTGACTAACAATGACTTTCAGTTAGCAGAAACAAAACGATGAAATATGTTGATTATTAACTGATGTTAACATTCTTTGTTGAAAACTCCTACACATCATTTATTCTTTCGACATTTTTGCTGCGTTGTAGAAACATCAAAAATAACTTCCGTCATATTGATTACATTTCAATTAGTTCTGATGTATATGACTAAGAAAAATTGAGTAGGTGACGATGTGTGTGTTACTCATTCGATATTTTCTTTCAAATATCTAATTGACAATTACACTGAAATGATTATATTTATTTATTTATTTTTAATATAGATAGAATTTTTAGATTAATATAATAATGAGTGATCAACCACCTTCGAAGAAAGACAAGAATCATGGCACGGTAAGTCTCTTGAAGGAAAAGAAAATCTTTCGATTCGACTTGAAATTTCATTTTTAGGGCACAATAAGACGGATGATCGTAGCAGACGAAGATTTGATATTTTATTATCTTGAGAAATTGTTTTATTTAGGGCACGATAAGATCTGGAAATAAGTCGTCGCATAAACAAAATCCATTCCATCCGCACGAAGAAAAACATAGTGGAAAAAAGAACGATTTAAATGAATCTGAACTAACACATGTTGCATCAGCGAATACTATCGATGTTTCAAAATTATCCGATGATGAAGTTCGTGAACGATTCAAATTAATTTCGGTTAGTTAATTGCTTCTCAATAAAACAATGAAATCATTTTTTTTCGTTTACAGGGAGATTTAATCGAAGGTGATGCTACAAAAAAGCAAATGTTCGAAAAGATAACTGTCGTACATATGCGAGGTTTACTTGATTCATATTACAAACGTGAAGCTGTACGATAGATTAACTTCGATTTTTCTCATCGAATTACGCTTGTTTTTTTTTTGTTTAGGAGCAATGGATCGGTGAAAAATCACCTGAATATCAAATTCAAGCTTTAAATCATCTAACTGTCGATAATATCGCAGTAGTGGGTAGTAAAAAAATCTTCGATCGTGTCGCTATTTCATTGAAAACCTATGGATTAAAATGGAATAAAGTGTTTGGTGAGAATTCGAATGGACCTAATGCGATGATCAATGGAATGAAAGCTTGTATTACAAGAATACAAATAACACGAGAGTAGAATAACGAAAATAATCGATGTTTTTCGATGATTGAACGTTCTGTTTAGGAAATATAATCGAGATGGTAATGATCGACGTGAAAAACAAGATACTTTGAATGAAATACTCGGAGCGGGTATCGAAGCATTTCGAAATTATATGAACATTGGTTGGAATTTCAATTCAATGAAAGAAGCATTAGCAAAAGATATTGCGTCGATAACAATCGAAGTTTTGAATATTATTTCGTTTGATTCTGATGAACGTTCGATGAAAATTAAAAGTTCATGTGCTATTCTTTTGTTTGCTTTGGCTATGCCGAATGAAAACAAGTAAATGACATAAAAATATGTTTTGGTTGTTGAGAGACTATGCTTATGTTTGTAGTCCATCGAATGGGCAAAATATTATCGAATTAATGGATCAATCAACGAAGAAATGGTGCCCAGGACGTGAACGTTTTGATTGTTTTATACACGAACTTAGCGGACCGATTGAAGTCGCTGTAAGAGATTTATTTTTTGTAGCAACAGAAAATGAATTCGATTGTTTTTGGTTGATGTTTTTTTTTAGAGTAGTTTTCTAATGTGTATCAATGCAATATTTGTCACATTATCAACTGAACAACGTTATCATTTACGTAGTGAATTATTTCGTTCAGGTTTTAAAACACATTTCGAAGTAACAAAACGAAACAGACATTAGACGAATTGAAAATCGATTGTTGTTCTTTTCTAAGGATTTACAAAATCGAGTAAATGAATGTGAAGAAATTAAATTAAAAGATAATTTATCCACACAAATCGATCTATTTCTTCGAAGTATCGATCGAGATTACCAAGCAATGAATATCAAACTCGATTCTATTACCGAAACATGGGGTGATATACGAGCTTGTTTTGAACATTTATATACTTTAGTTAAAGGAAGACCATCCGAAGGTGTACTATCAAGTATAGTCAATCGAATTTTATGCATTCGTGATGATGAACCTATTCGTCATTCGTATCTTCGTTTGATTGATGAATGTGTTACACGTATTGTTTTTGCTAAGACAGCAACTGATCCTGATTTTGATACTTATTCAATGGATAGTGAAACGAATGGTGATACGGGTTTAAATTTACATGATCAACTGGCTGCACTACGTAGTGCTTCGACGAATGATATTCCACAGATAGTTGGAAACACAACAAATCATTTACAAGCAACTGAAAATGAAATTCAAGTTAATTTATTGAAAGGACGTCTTGAACATTTAGAACAAACGAGAGATAAATTAACGCGAGCATTAGAAACAATTATTACAAAAGTAGAACGAGAGAATTAAAGATATGAACTGTATTTTTTACTTTAAAAAAAAGGTCGATGCAGAGACTGCAACTGGATTTAAAAGACAATATTCTGAAATCTTCGGAGAAATTACAATACCTGCATCACCGCAACCACCATCTGGAAATGTTCCACCACCACCTCCTCCTCCACCACTTCCGCCTTCAATGGGAGGTTCAATGCCTCCACCACCACCTCCACCTCTTCCACCATCAATGGGTGGATTCGTACCACCACCACCGTCCTTCGACAATTTAATGCCGCCACCACCACCACCAGGTAATTTTTGAAATACATTCTCGAATTATGTTGTCTATTGTCAACGAAACGTGTGTCATATGCAGATGGATCTACAGGAAATATACCTCCTCCACCACCTCCTCCTATGCCAGGTCAGATACTATCGTGTGATCTAATTGCTCTTCTCATGCTCTTGCTTATCGTGATTGTTTTTTGTGTGTGTGCTTGTCTTTTCTGTTGTTGAGATGAAAACTAACACGAGTCGTCTTTGCAGGTTTGGGACCGCCTCCACCTCCACCTCCACCATTTCCAGATATGAATGGTAGCGGAGGTGCGCCACCGCCTCCTCCACCACCACCAGGAGGACTACCACCAGGTTTCGGAGCTCCACCTCCACCACCAGGAGGACTACCACCAGGTTTCGGAGCTCCACCTCCACCACCAGGAGGACTACCACCAGGTTTCGGAGCTCCAGCATTTCAACTTGGTAGATAGGAACTATCGTTTCAGAGATCTTTATTTTTGTTTTCCATTGATTTCTTTGAGGTCCACCGCCTTTACCGGATTATTTGCCAGTCAAACAAAAGTATGTCGTCGGTGAACCAGTGAAAAAAGTTAATTTGAGCAAGATCACGCCGCATAATATCAAAAAAGATTCGATTTGGGTTAGTCTCGATGAAAAAAATTGCCAAAACAAAGCACTTTTTGCTACTCTCAAAGAAAACTTTGCCACAAAAGCCGCTCCATGTATGTATCCATCTATTCTCTACACTTCAATGACTAAATCAATTTATTTTTCTCAGCTAAAAATACAGGTGGCAACAATGACACCGAATCTTCATCTGCAGCACCAAGTATTGGCAACAAACCCACCCCCGTATTTCGTGTTCTCGATCCACGTGCCGGTCAAAATTTTGGTTCGTTCGTTCATTTTCTTTCATCGATTCTCTCTTTACAAAATTCTTCGTTTCGATTATTTTCAGCTATCATGTTCAGCCAATTGAAATCGAATCCTCAACAATTTCGTCAATGGCTTCTTGCTTGTGATAGCGAACGTCTAACCAATGATTTACTCGGTCAATTGAATAAATCATTGCCAACACCAGAAGACTTGAAGAAACTTGCAGATTTGAAGAATGAATTCGATACTCTTCCTGATTCGGAACAATATTTCTGTGCTATCAGCGATATCAAACGTATTCATCAACGTATCTCATTACTCTTATTTAAAAGTCAATACAAAGAACAACTTGAAAGTGCAGAAAAAGCGTTAGTCGCCGGTCGACAAGCGTGCGAAACAGTGCGTCGTTCGAAACGTTTTCCTAAATTATTCGAACTTGTTTTAACTATCTGCAATTTCATGAGTTCAAGTACGAAAACCCATGAGCCAATCTACGGTTTCGACATCAGTTCGCTTCCTAAATTACATTCGACAAAAGCGAATGATGGTAAACGAACATTATTACATTTTATTCTTCAAGAAATCGAAAAGGATCATCCGGATTTATTACAATTCTCTGATGAATTTCAAGGTGTTTCAGAAGTAGCATCGAAAATCGATATTAACGAATTACAACGATCAATTAACGAAATAAAAACACGTGTTAATAGTGCACAAGTCGATTTAGATAATGCGAAGAATGCAGCAACTGATGGTTCGAATGAAGATCGATTCGCTGAAGTTATGGAAGGTTTTGTAAAAATAGCTCGAGATGATATCGAACGACTTGATTCAATGAATACGAAAATGACGAATGCATTCCAAGATCTCTGTGATTATGTGTCGATGGACATGAAAAAATGTCCATTGAATGAATTCTTTGCTGAATTGAAATCGTTTTGTACGTTATTCTCAACTTGTTTACAAGAAAATCGTCTATGGCGTGAACAAGAAGAGAAAAATAAACGTACTCAATTATCGAAACAACTTGTCGATGATATTAAAAAGAAACAACGTGCTGAACCTAAACAACCTGAAGCGAAACCATTCTTTAAACCAAGTAAAATCGCTTTTTTTTTCTCTATCGAAAGAATCTTTACTACAAAAATCTCTTCATTATTCGTCAACATAGGTGATGAAGATACCGATGTCGTATCGAATCTTATGTCTGTTCTTCGAGATGCTAATATGGGTGGTGCACAACCGAGACGAGTTCGTCGACCAGCACCAGGTACGTTCCCTCGCTGTGTTAGGCTGGGTTTTGTTTTTTTTCGTTGACGTTTTTCTCCTTCCGCATACTTTTCCTTCAACTATCCCTACACATTCAGAAAATGAAAAATTCGGTGAAATATTACGCGAATTCAATACACGTCAAGTGGGCGCTCATCGATTGGCACCGCCAAAGCCAATGCGTAACACTCCATTCGAACTGGTACTACAACAAATAACAAAATCACATCTATTTCCAATGCTTTGATAACATCATTTCGGTATCTCAGGTTCTCCTGCTTACTGATGCTTATTGATATCATTTGTTTCTAAATAATCCTAACGGGGATAAGGTCTCTTGTTGCTTTCGGTATTTTGACTCGAAGAATTTCTTTTTATTGCTTATATGAAAACTAATTTTTCTATCTATTTCCTTCAGCATCAGTTAGCCGCGACATAGTCGTGTCTTAATCGAATCGGTAAGTTATTGAAATGATGGGCTTTGATTTAATTTTCAGCAAGATTTCTTCTAAACACCAACATTAACTGCTTGATTGATTTTGATGTGCTTTCGAATGTATTGATTGGTTTATTTTGTTTTGTCTCCTAGGTCGATCGAAAGTAAGTGAACTTCGAAGACGAATATTAGATCGTGAAAATGCTCAATATCCTGTCGAAGATAATTTTACACCTCGTTTACTTACTACAACCATACTTAAAGATCGAAATTATGTTTAAAGAAAATATTCAATCGACGATTTTTCATTTATTAAGCATCTTAATAATAAATTTCTCAAAAAAAAATAATAATAAAAATTTTGTCATCATAATATTCTGTAAATAATGTTTGATTTCTTTCCTCTCTCTCTCTCTATACTATCTTTTTTGTTTGCTTATTGCTTAATGACTTCTATTTCACGCTTTCTAATATGTGTAGATAATTTGAATGAATTGTTTATTAAATCAGTTTATCATTTGTTTCTATTGTGATCATTTATTCGAAATGCTTATTCAACTTACTTGTCATTCAATAAAAGAAAACATCGAATGTCTTTCAGATACATGAAAGTTATCTTATTTCTTTGCCAAGGTTTTTCTTTAAAAATGTTATTGTTCTGTTTTCTGCTTCTTCATATTCTTTCTTTTTTTTGTTCTCTCTAATCATGTACTCGTCTCCCTACTTTCTTTTTTTTTCTTGTTGCGATGAATACAATACATATTTTATATGCAAGGATTATGATACTGATTTCTTAACAAACGATAAATAGCCTAGTGTGTCTGTGATTTGTATTCAGAAAACATTGAAATGAAGGTCAACGCGCAACTGAGAAAATGTTCGATTTAAAGATAATCATGAACGCAGAATGAATACAAATTTGTTTTTTTTCTCTTATGTAAACATCGATTCCGTGCATAATTCAAATACTTTCAAAAACTTGACATGCGTAGGATGAAAAAAAACAAAAGTGCATAATAAGAAAAAAAAGTACGTGAAGAAGCTCACGTACAGCAATAGCAAAAAAAGTCGAATACGAATCATATATCGTCCATAATATTATTGATCGTAATCGTAAAGGTATTCGAGCGTTTTGTATTTGCGACATTTAGAAAGATTTGAGCGATTGAAAGAGCAGAAAAACAACGATTTGCTATAGTTGTCTTTTCTTCCGACTGTTTAGCTGTGACATCTAGAGTTTAAGCATAGAGACTTGTGATAGAACGGGAGAATAATAATAATAAACAACAAGCAGCAGTCGTAGCAGCATAGCATCGTGTGATGATGTTGAGGGTGTCGTTATATCTCGAGTCTATTCATCGAAATTTCCATTGAGATATCACGAGTTGATCACGCTGTTACAGCATTTGCTCACTGGAAAAACAAACAACTGTGTGTTTTTTTTTCTCTTTTTATACTTATTTATTCGCATGAGAAACATCCTTCTGAAGCAGACAGTTCTTATATTTCTGATTTTTTTTTATTCTCTTGCTGCTTTCACAACCGAATGTGTGTACGATGAATTTTTCTTTCTTTCTTTCTTTCGGACACCCTCGTTTTATTATCTAACAACAAATGTCTTCATATATTAACGTATATAGAACATTTTAGTTTCACTTGTTGTTCTACATGGACCTTTTTTAAAAGTTTTAAGCAAAAAAACAAAACGACACAATGATACGTCGAGTTGTTTATGATGTCGAATTTCGTGTACTTGTTAAAGAAAAGTTAACTGCCTGTGATAGCGTTTTAATAACTGGTTCATGTGAACAATTAGGCGAATGGTTACCTCGTCGATGTGTACCTTTAAATCGAACGGATAAAACTGATGAAGGAGAAATTTGGTCGACAAATATTAAAATCTATGAATCGCAGAAGATTTTCTTTCGATATTTAATCGCCCAAATCGTTCGTGTCGACGATGATTTAGATTTAATTGTCAAAAAATGTACGACTGATTCATTTTTTTTTCTTTATTTTCTTGGATTTAAAAAAGAAAGGAATCATTTTCTATAGGGGAAACATTTAAACAAGCACGTCAGTTAAATCTTCAGCATTTGTCTAGTCAACCTGTCGAAGGTAGTACAGGATCGATAACAGATACAAATGTTGATACTGAACAATCGGCCGAATTTCCAGCAATATTTGGTTGTTATAAAGGCGAATGTCGAACTGACATCGGTTGGTTAACGGGTCAGACGGAAATTCAACTTCGATTTCATTCAAATGCCTTGCAAATCTGGTCGTCGAAATATCGAAACAGTAAAATATCACTAAAAGTCTCTCCAATTGGTAATTAAACATCGAATTTTGTTTCGAAAAAGAATTTGTTTTGATTTAGATTTAAATTATCAACAAGAAAACGAAGAAATGACCAACGAATCTTCTAGTCAAGTGTTTCCATCGACATCGAAAGTATTTATTCAATCGGCTCTTTTACGTTTGTCCGGTTGTACAGCAGATATTCAAAGTGATTATGGTGCAGTCATTGAAAAAGACGATTATATGTGCGTGAAAATTCAAACATTCGAACCGGAAAATATCGCCTATCATATCGATTTCTATGCTGTCGAAGAAGGCACAGCTATGAAGAAACATGTCGGTTTCGCTTATGTTTTACCAGTTCATTCGAATCTTGAATTAGCAGATAATAAACATTTGAATCGTATTATACCAATCATTGGCTTGAAACATAATCCGTTAGTTGACTGAAAAAACAGAAGTTTGTTTTTTTCTAAAATTTTTGTTTTTCAACAATTTAGTATCGGTCAAATCAAAATCGATGTTTTATTAGTCACACCATTGGAAGGTATTCAACAGAAATTCATGGTTTCATCATCGAAATATTGGCGGCAAGGTCGACGACCTGTCAATGTAGGTCATCGTGGTTTAGGCAAAACTAATACTGAACACATTCCATGCAAACAATCATCAACAGATTCGAATAAATCTCGTTCATCGGACTCATCTCATTCAGCAAGTTCATCATCATCATCATCATCAGCATCATCTCGGCCTGTTCAAACCAAATTCGTCAGTGAAAATACTCTCGCTTCGTTCAAAGGCGCTTTTCAACTTGGTTTCGATTTCGTTGAGTTCGATGTCCAACTATCTAAAGATAAAATACCTGTTGTTTATCATGATTTTCAAGTGGCGATAACACTGAAACGCAAAGGTCAACAAGCCGAACTGTTTGTTGTACCTGTTAAAGATCTAACCCTACCGCAATTGCAATCACTTAAAATCTACCACGCAAGTCAAACTGATGTCATCAAAGCCGATGAAGAAAACGACGATGATGAACAAACAAATGCAAATCCGTTAACAACAACACCGACGTTTGCACCTGTTGATACTCAACATGTTAATCAAGAACAAGACGAGAAGAAATTTCGTTCGCTCTTTCCAACTCTACAAGAACTTTTCGAAAAACTCGATCCACATCTTGGTTTCAATGTTGAAATCAAATACGCTATGGAATATCGACAAGGTGGCTCCGAACAGAATCATTTCTTCGAACGAAATGAATATATCGATTGTATACTTCGATGTTTAATAACCTTTGCCGGTAAACGTGTCATTGTCTTGTCGACATTCGATCCCGATTGTGCATCGATGTTACGTTTGAAACAAACGGTTTTTCCCGTTCTATTTCTTACACAAGGTGAAAAAGGTGATTGGCCACAATTTCTCGATGTTCGAACATGGTCGATTAATATCGGTCTATGTTTTATTGTTGCTGAGCATTTATCAGGTCTAGCTGCGCCTGTTCTCGATATTCTTTCGAACAAAGAATTTGTTCAACATGTGAAAAACAACGGAAAACTATTGTTTATTTGGGGCGATGAAGCCAGTGATAAAGAAATCTCGAAATGTTTGCTCGATTTACGTGTCGACGGACTTATATTTGATCATGTTGCTGAATTAAAAGATGAACATCCAACAACAGAAAATCTTTTCATATCCGAAGAACGTGAAGAATTAGAAGTTTTAAATAATTATCGACAAAAACAATTAGAAATACAACATCGACAATTATTACAAGAACTTGAACGATTAAAAACAGCACGTGAAACATCGTATACGAACGCTTTAGATAAATTTGAACAAGAACAATTGATAAACCAAGATGCTAATTTCAAACAATTGATGTAGTTATATTTGATCTCTCTTATTCGATAGGTGTCTTTTCTTTCTTTCTTTCTTTCTTTCTTTCTTTTCGTCTTCGTGAAAATCTCTTATTATCATTATTTTTTTTCCAAAGCAAATTCTTTCAGTTCAATTTTATTCTTTTACATTTTCTCTCCGTTAAATATAAACACGCATTTTACATTTTGTGATTTGATTTGTTCACGAGCGAAGTATTATTTACAAAAAAAAAAAACTAATTTTTCTCCTAGGTACAATTGAAAAAATTCTCGGTGGCAATTCTTTTCTTTTCTTTCTTTTCCAATTTCTAGATCATGATTCTAAGAATCATTAACAGTGTATTAGCAGTTCTTACGCGACCGTATGTGTACATCGAGAAATATCTTGTTGTCACATTTCAATCGTTTTTACCGATGTATTTCGATGAAAAAACTTGGTATTTCCTATTTGGTTTACTGACAATACTGGTTTTCGTTCTGACGTTTGTTTTAAGTCGATACGTAACGTTAAGAGATGCAGATGACGATCCTGTTTATCAACGAGCAAGACTTTATTCAATGCAAAGACAACATCGAAAAGTCTCCTGAATATTCTCTCTCTCTCCATCTTTTGTTTGTTTGCGTGCTTCTTTCGAATCTCATTTAATAATAATAATAATAAAATCTAGTCAATTGACCTATTTTCTTTTGTTTAAGAAAGATATGTTAAAACAAATAACAAATATCGAGCTTGTCGGTGTTCCATTTTCAACGTTTACACGAACGATTCGGTTAGGTCTTGAGCAGAAATCAATTGCCTATGAATTAACTTTGGCTTTGCCACATACGGATGTAGCGAATAAATATCATCCATTTGAGCGTATTCCGAGTTTGAATTTTGAATACAACGGACAGAAACGAACAATTATCGAAAGTGCAGCTATTGCGAATTTTATCGATTCGATTTGTTCGGAAAATGTTCTTCGACCAAGTCGATCTTCGACAAATTTCAATGATATTTCAACTAATATTCTTATCGATGAATTGATATCAATTGGTTCGACTTATTTATTCGATACTGTTGAACCGCCAATAGTCAAAACTCGTTTACGATTAGAAAAAGATCGAGTAGAAGAAAATGAAATCGTTTCATCGTTATCAAAACCTATTGAACAACTATATGACATTTTAACTAAACTTGAACAACGTTCAGCTCTTCAACAGAATCAAAATTATCTTGCCGGTGATCGTTTAACTTGGGCAGATCTATTTTGCTATCCAGCATTAGCTGATCTTCGTGCAATACCGGAAGGGCAATGTATTAGAAATCAATCAGCACGATTTCCTAAACTCGCTGCATGGATGGATCGAATGGAATCCATTGAAATCGTCAAACAAACAATGAAAGACACGTTACAAGACGGCTGGAGACCACCAGCTCTTAGACTTTAAAAAACATTCGATATTCAATAAAAAAAGAACGAAGCATACTCTTATATGATTTCCGAGAAAATCTCATTTACTTAGCGTAGATTATCATAAATAAGTAGTAAATGAATCACAGATCTCATCAAAAATGAAATCATCGGAAAAGCTTTGAACATACTCCCACGAGAATTTTCTCTTTCCAATAAATTCTCATTTCCTTGTTGTTGTTGTTGTTTTTCTTCTCTATAAAAAAAATAATTTCACATTTATTTATAAATATTCATTCGTCAAATATTGTACACAGTCAAAATCAATACAACTAGAAACAGATAAAACGAAAGAACAATTCGATGTCCATGATTACAACCATCAAACGCACATAAAGATAATGAACCTTGTAAACGTATTGAACCGGTTAAACTATAAAAACCTTTCAAACGAAAATTGCCCGTGGTTTCTAATGATTTTGTTGATTCCATTATATTATCAACTACACATGTTCGATAGTAAATAACACTATTTACATAGGATATATTATCTCCACTATCGACACTTAAAATTCTTCCACTTATTTTTACGCAAAATCGAGCCGGAAATGTTCCATTTTTGCCTACAGATGTAGCCTAAATAAATTCAACATTCATATGTTATTCATTTGAAGAAAGCAAAGCAAGCAAAGAGAGAAAAAGAAAGAATAAGAAAATTCTAAATTAGTCATTTACTCTCGAGTGTCCTATGCCCTCTCTTCCATCATATATAACTAACTCGACTATATCTAATCAAATTATTCAATTTATGCTCGAAGAAAAATAAAGAGAAACCGAATGAAAATAATTACTTTTGACATACAGAATCGACAAGGTCCTCTCTTCGAACTATTTATGTTTACATGGGTGAGAAAATGATAGCGTTCAAAACTACGAACAAGAAATTTACCTGACAATTGATTTGTACAGGATTGACTAACGATGAAAATGGATCGGCACAGCCGCTATTTTCTTGATTGACGGTCATACATTTGTAACATGCTAAACCTTGACTAGATATTGGTTCAATACAAACGAGAATATAGATTATCACTAGATGCCATTTCTCCCATGATTGAGTACCAAAGAGCATAGTGAATCTATCGAATTCAGATCATGAAACAATCAAATAAAAAGTTGCCGACGTGCAAATGTGCTTTATCCTACAAAATGATGGCGAACTTCGAGATTTCTTCCTTTTTTTTTTGAAAAATAACAGCAGATGCGTTTCCTTTTTCTCTTACTCAACGAGTCATCATCATCATCATCACCATCTTTTTTCTTTCTTTCTCATTTTCCTCGAAGTTCTTCTTTTCTCATCGGTCTATTTTCTTCGTTTTTTCTTTTTCTCTCCCGTTCCATATTTCTCTAAGTTTCTGTTTGATGAAAGCTTGAGCTCCTTCCTGTTCTCACTAGTATCTTGTCTTTTTCTCTCTCTCTCTTTCTCACTCACACACACATACTCATCAACTGCAGTCATGTAGAAAAATTGAGTCATTGATTAGTTATTCCTTTGCTATGTCACAGAAACCGAGGAAAAAGAAAGGAAGCACAGACGTATTTCTTACAACAAACATTCTTTTTCTTCTTCGTCGTCTTCTTTTTTCTAATAAAACAACAAGTCGCTACTAACATGATTTAGCTACTAGCTAGATTCGAATTCGACGAGTTGGTAGCTCGTTAACACGTTCAACAGATAGAAATTTCAAGCAATTAGTTACGTTGCATACTCACTTGAGAATATACGTTTTTTTTTCAAAAAACAAAACGAGAAAGTCATAGTCAATCAATGGAAGAGAAAAAAACATTAAAAGCAAACAATCAGTTGTTAAAGCAGTGCATTTTACCAATCGATGGATGACATGTCTCGAGTTTTGAATAGAATATAAGAATAATGACTTTTTTTGTCATTTCCCAGAAGAATAATTTTTTGCTCTCTCTCTCTCTCTCTCTCTCTCTCTCTTTCACCCTCGAAGATTTACTGATCCTATTGAACTAAATCAAAGTTAAATACAATAGAAGAAAAAAACCTAATAATCAATCGACGATCGATCTCATCCTTGCCAGTTCTTACAAACAGCTTCCTGTTCCGACGTTTTTCATCTCTATTTAAATGTCAAATCAATAAGAAAAAATATTCATTTGTTTTCTCTCCCGACAGGAGGCAGCGAACATCGAAAGAGCTCATCAAAATAAAAAAAAATGAGATCGATTGTCAAATATTTTTTTGTCATCTATCAAAATAAAGTTCGTTCATTTCTGTTTCTCGGTTTAATAACAAAAAAAAGAGAAGAAGCAAAAATCAAATTAACTCAATAGAAATCATAAGTGATCCTTTCGTGACAAGAAACTAGATATCATATGTCCTAATCGATTCCACATGTGATTGCTCTTGACATTTCTTCAATAATCGTCATCAATTTATATGCATATTGAACCAGTTAATCGGGAATAATAAAAAAAAAGAATATTTTATTTAATATTGATACGTATATAAATATACAGAAAAAAATCACAGTTTCGATTGAGTTAAACATGGTGATATTTGACGAAAAAGTAAAGCAATATCCAATGCTGTCTGATAGATTTCTCCAGCTCGTTCTAAATTTGTTAAAATTGATATACATATTCCACATCGTGGATTCGAACAATTCTTCGTACATGGAATTATTAAGAGTACTGATGTTGCACCAACGGCTCCGCCTGTATGATAGATATGTTTGGGAATTGTTAATTGATCAACCGATGAATTTTGTTCGTTGGCTATCATCCATCCGAGACCGTAGAATGTATTTTTACGATTAGTCGACACTACTGGCGACCACATTTCGCGTATTGTTTCCGATTTTAATAATTGATTATTTGTTTGAGAAGAAAGTGACTTTTGTTGATAGGATTGTAGAAGTGTATTAGCGAAAATTAGAAGATCATTGACATTGGATAACATTCCGCCGCCAGCCCATTTATATGACAAATCAACATAGACGACATTTCTCAAACCTTCTTTTTCATTTCGACGAACATAATACCGACTTCGATTCGGCACTAATTCATGTGGATATTCGAGCTTTGTGAAACGTAAACCGAGTTGTTTAACAACAAGATCTTGAACTAATTCAGTAAATGTTTGTTTATTATCGCAAACACGTTCTAATATTGCACTTAACAGCGTATAACCATGAGTCGTATAGAGCCATTTTGTACCTGGCTGATGAAGTAATTCATCGTTGAGAAAAATTGAAAGTGCATCAGTCACTGTCCGATAGGAACGATTGAGATAATATTCAGCAAGAGTAAATTCATTCTCAATTTCAGCTTCATCTTTTTTCCAATAATGACGAATTCCACTTGATAGAAACAAAAATTTATCGAATTTCGATTTGTCTTTATTCGATTTACCTCGTATGTGAAGCTAATTGTTTGACTGTAATCGACACTGGCAAATTTTCATACAAAAATTTCGGTAAATCCGAATGATGTTTGTCAATTGTATCATCCCATTTGAGTTTACCCTTTTCAACTAATTGTCCTGCAATTGTTATTGTAAATGTTTTGCTTATACTCGCAATACGCATGACTGTATCTGGTGTACAAGGAACTCGTTGTTCGACATCAGCAAGACCAAAACCTTTCCTCCATACAGTCGATCCATCCATTGTCACACCGATACTAACACCTAATCGAGTAGAAATTTTGTTTGTTTTTAATCTCGTTTTCTCTTCTGACGCATAAAACAAACCTGGAATTCCAGTTTTTTCTTTATACGCTTGACAAAGTAAATCAGCTTGTGAAATAATCGCACCTAATTTCTCATTTTCATTGATTTGTTCAGTATAAAATTTATTCCATAGAAAACCTGCCGTTGCACAAATAATCAATGGTTTACTCAACGTAGATAAACGAGTGAAAACTACCATTTTTTTATATCTACAACATAGAGTCTTTCGTTTTCTTTACATGCAGACACAAGAAAAAGAAATTTCAAGATTGATTTTTATTCCTAAAGACAATTTCATTGAACATATACACGAAAACTTAGAGAATATTTTTAAATGTATCGCTTGATTTGCCGATCATGAGTTTATTTGATTCGTCGAAGTTGATATTTAATTTCGCTTTCGATGCAATTAATTCATCGATTTGTTCTAATAAACGAAGACGTTCGTCTTTATTCGATGAATTCTAAAATAACAATAACAATAAATTCGTTTTTTTTTCTTTCTCATTTAGTTTTATTACTGTTTTCGTTAATTCTTGAAGAATTTGTTCGAATAATTCATTTTGTTTTAATTCATAATCATGAACCGATTTCAAACGTTCCATAAATCGATCTAATGATGTTTCACATGCTTTCAATGATTCTAACGAATTCAATTGTTCATTCATATAATTAACGAAATGCTTTTGTTCGTCGATACATCGTTGATATTCGTTGAGATAATATTCTGATATTGTTGTTTTATCAGTTGATGACGATGATAGAAGATGAATATTTAATTCTGAATTTAAATATTCACTACATTCAGTATTAAATTGTTCGATAATTGCATTCGACATGATGGAAAATGAGAAGAGAATTGAGAATTAATCGTATGTCAACTGTGTCTGTTCTGAAACAAAAGTCGATTATTTCGACCTATCAATGTAGATTTCCTGTTATCGACATCTATATATACGTATATTCAAATCTTGGTTGTTGTTGTTGTTGTTGTTTTTTATTTCGGAAAATTTCTTTCAAAAAAGGAAAGAACAATCAAGTTTCGTATTTGTCAATGATTTTTTTCGTTTTAATTCATTGAAAATTGTCGATGAAAGTAAATGAAAACATTCATCAAGTGTATACAAATTTTCTTCGGCACTAAAATCGATATTATTCAATGCACCAAGTACGAGTACATACGAACAAGCAATACGTAATATCGATAGACGACTTAATTTCGATTGATAACCGTAAATCGGAATGACTTGTCGTAGAGCTTCGAATGCTGCTGTTAGATTATGTACACGTTCACGTTCACGAGCATTGGCTTGTAAACGTTTGTTCGATGTTAATCGTGGTCGTTTCGATACGATCTGATGATGAATTTGAGTTGTATAAATATTTTCTTGTTCATCAATTGTGTCCGATGAAAGAGAACATTGATTTTCGGTTTGTATGACTCGATCTTTCGATTTACGAGATTTTTTCGTTGAAGTTAAATGTGACAACATTAGATTTTGATGAAAGAATATCAACTATGATGATTGTTCGTGAAATTGAATACAGATATATATATATATACGAATGAAGAGTATTAAAAGGATTTTATCTTTCTCATTTCGTTTTAATCTACATTCAATTAGCTTTTCGACGTGAGTCAATTGACGACAATCAGAGCATCTTTTCAATATCAAATAGTTTCATTTTTTTTCTTTGATTCTTTCTAAATGTACTGAAATAAATCGAAAAAAACAAGAGAATTCTCTCTAATGGAATTATTTTGTTTGTTCGTTTCAAAAAATTCAAACTACATTTCAAACAACAGCAACGATGACTGAAAGTAGCGGTACAATTCCAAAACGAACTGTCGAATATTTAAATCATCGTTCATGTATGTAGTTTGATTCATTTTTAAATTGATTAGTCGAAGTTATATTCAATTTTAGCAAAAGAAAATCGAACGGCAAGTGCTGTTCGCAATGAATTAACTCTGCTTGAGTCTTTATGTAAGTGAATTTTTAATCGAATGTTTTGCTGTTTATATTTTAATATGAGAATAGCATCGGGTCGTCGACTTGCAACAAATTATGTTATCGAAACAGAAACACAATATGCGTACAAAAGTCCAAAATTACGAAGTATCACTTATATGAAACATATCGAACAAAATCGTCTCGGTCGATATGCTTATTCACCGAAACAAGTTGCACCGAGAGGAACCAGTAATAGATATACGCTTTTGTTTTTCAAAAAAAAAATTATCATTCGATTTTGTTTAGTACCAACATACAATGAAAAGCCTTATCCTGAAGTGATTCCACGTTTTCATTTGCCTAAAATGCCATTTTAATTTTATTTTTATATCATTTTTTTTGAATAGTGTAGCTTGTTCATTATTACAAAGATAAAACAAAACTATTGTAGACCCGTAGAATTCGATCGTTACATACAAATTTGTTGTTGCTGTGGTGATGCTAGGATAGCTTGAACACCACCAGTACCGCCAATACTGAGTGGCCGTTGAATAACTTGACCACATGACATTTGCTGTACGCACGGTGATGCTGATGGTGGTGGCATGATCATAGCTTGTTGACATTGAATTGATTGTTGATTTTGAATTTGACCAGGCTGTTGAATGAGTGAATTTCGAGCGACATAACCCTTAGAAAAAAAAGAAACAATCAATTCGAATGATTTTCTTTGAATGATAAACATACCACAGGAACTTGTTCAGAATAAACTTGTGCTGGCGGATAAATGTCTTGGACATATTCGGTTACTTGAACTGGCGCTTGTTCAGGTGGTCCCTGTATGGGAATAGGAATGATGATAGGTTGTTGTGGTTGTTTGCATTTTGGATGTCGTCGATGATGATGATGATGATGATGGCGACGACGGCGATGTTTTATATAAATAGGTTCTTCGTAAATATAATCTTCTTCACATACAGGTGCATAATATTCCTGAAAGAAAAGTAGATTGAGTCTGTATTTCATTGAGTTACTCATAGTTCTATGTTATACCTCTCGTATATTGTACTGAAATGGTTGCGGTTGTGCTGGAACGCATACTGGCGTAGGCACAGGCACTGGCACACACACAGGTTGACGTACGAGAACTGGCTGAGGAACTGCACATGGTTGTGGAACTGGTATACAGACAGGAACAGGCACTGCACATGGACGATCAACTGGTACTGGCACTGGCTGTGGAACCGGTACAGGACATGGCCGATCGACTGGCACTGGTACTGGCTGAGGAACAGGTACTTCAACTGGTGTTGGTACGATTACAGGCTGAACCATATTAACCACAGGCACATCGACTGGTTGCATTATGTTTTGAACACAAGGTTGAGGAACAGGAAATGGACAAGGATATGGCTGTGAGACAGGTACATCGAACGGGCACATCATCGGCTGTTGACATAATGGTAATGAACATAGTGGTAATCCGCCACCGAACATATTAATTTTTCGAAATAGTTATTTATTAAAACACAATGGATTAAAAATATGAATGCATCATATGAACATACTACAAAAGCAAACTGTATGCTTAAAATCGAATAGAAATGAAAGAGAAAGAAACGAATTGATTTGCTTGAATGATTCGATAAATATACATATACAATACGAAAAAGAAAAAAAGAACTAAAGGCACTGTCGAACAGCTGTGTTCAAGAAATATCATCAGTATACTTGAAAACTACACCTCTTTTTTTCTTATCTTGATATTTATAAGATCAATATCGTTTTAATATGTCCTATTCATCGAATTGAACATTCGAGATCGCTGACCAATTAAATATCTTCACTAGAAAGAAAAGAAAACTTCGACCTTGATTGAAAGGTTATGATCAGATAGAATGCGTGTCATCATTACTTATACTCTCTATGATCGAAGGTTTACCAACCAATTTTTCACGTTCATATGAATCTATGCAGATAGATACGCGTGTACCTTCTTGCTGTCATCCGTAACGACAATCTTCATCGTTAAATAAAAGAAAAGAAAAGAAAAAAAGACAAATGTACACTAAACAAACACGTCAATTTCTTTTATTTATATTTAGCAAACGAGAAAAAAAAATAGGATAAAAAGGCTTCTGTAAAATACGATTAAGCATACACCTGAGAGAACAATGAGAAAGAAGAGAAGAAGAAAAGCTAAATGTTTGTTTACACTGTTCCGATTCGCCATCACCGGACCTGCTGATGTTAACTCCATTTCCATGATTAACATTTAAATGTTTTGTCACGTTGAACATTGTAAACATAGTAGAGTAAATGTTTATTATCCCATGCAAAGATTTTACCTTCATATGGATTATAAGTTAATTGAACTAAATATTGAAATGGAACAGCAAATTGTATTTTCATTGTTGTAAATGCTAAATTCGAATAGATATCATAAACTGTATCGATATATGAATGTTGTTTGTTAAAATGTTGTACACCATAGAAAACGCCATAGGCAATAAAACCTTGACTTAAACTCGATGGATTATATGGTAGAACCCACATTTTTTGTGTGTCCAATGTGTCGGGATTGATTTTTGCTGCAATGAAATTTTTCGTATGTTGTTCACGATATAATAGCCAAAGGCCATTTTCATCAATCGAAAAATCATACCAACTTGATTGTGGCGTATGATAAAGTGGTTCACGACTAGCAGGTATATCAACACTTTGTGCTTCAGTTTCCGAAACAAGATCAATACGAATGATTGTATTCTTATATTGAACATTATAGATGAAACTTCCTTGATAAACAACATGATTCACTCCAGAATACGGATATGGCAATGTAATAATACGATTGGGAACGTCATTGATAAGATCAGTTTCGCTATTGTACTCATACAATTGTGTGCCAGTTGTGTGTCGTGTTACGTAAACTTTCTGTGCGCCATTGGCTGTCTTTGGCATAGGATCTTTGAACCAAGCACCGAATGTGAAATTGTCTTGTTTGAGAAGAACGGGTGTACCGATGAATGAGAATACGCATCCTAGAAGAAACGAAAATAATTTGAAAGTTTAATAAAAAATGAATTTTGTTGTGCACTCACGCTGAGCTCGACTGAGAACGGCTGAAATGAGTAATTAAAAAGAAAAATAGTTATGAAATTATTTTTGTTATACAAATATCAATTGGCCTACCATCACGTCGAGAAGAATCTACAAATATATTGTAGAAAAAATATGAATTTATATGAGAGAAAAGAAAAATCACGAGACAAACCTTGCCGTTGTTCTAGACCAGTAGTTTGTGGTAATGAAGCCGGAGCAGCTGGTTGAAACGGTGGTGATGGTCGAGGACATGTGCAAACACCCTAGTCGATTACAAATGTTTTTATTAAATAAGAATTGCTGTTCTTAATTTTACTTACAGGTGGACCACGAAGACCCATTTCACCACGTGTACCTGGAAATCCAGGTGGGCCCATCGGACCAGATGCACCTTAAGCAAGAATTTATCAATAGTTTTGTTTGATTTCATTTGTAATTTCTTACCTTGTTCACCTCGAACCGATTCACCTGGATCACCTTTTGGTCCTTGAAGACCCGCTGGTCCAGGATAACCCATAGGTCCTTGTTGTCCTTAATCATATACGTAATTGATATGTTCAATCTGGTAAGATATTCCTACCTGTTGGTCCAGGTGGACCAACCATACCAGGTAAACCTGGATAACCACGTTCACCTTTTGGACCTCGTAATTCTACAAAATTAAAACTTTGAAAATCAAAAAAAGTATTCACTAAAATATACCTTCATTTTCCGTTATCATTTGTTTACAATGATCAACTGATTTGACACAAAACATTGACATTGCTGATGGCTACAAGTGATTATCAATAATTGTTTTTGTTTCATCAAATATCAAATGTTCACTCTCTTACAGGTACTTTGAAATGAATCGAACCAAAAAGTAGATCAGGATTATCGCTAGATTTTTGTTCTTGATTTTGCTTTCCTTTGGCTTGTTGTTTTCCACCTGTTGCCTTACTTTTAATTCGTGCTTGTCGAACTTGTCGACGTAACGGATCGTATCCATTTCCATTCGTCGAAATAGTAATTTGTGTTGATTCAACAGCTTCTAATCGTTGTTTAATTAAACTCAATTCGGCATACGTCGATTCCATATGTGTTTGAACATTACGAGAAAAATGCACGAAATAAATACCCCATGCTATTGTCAAACTAGCAATAAGTAAATACAGGACGATAATATGAACACGAGATGACATATCATAACGTGTTGTATGTGTCGATTTTTCTGAGACCATATTATCGAAGAAAAATCAAATCTGGAAAATAAGATAAACGTTAAAACGGAGCTTGTATCGTTAATTATTCATACAGGTGATTTTTTTTCCTGCTCGTCTTTTTTCATCTCAACACCCTCGTACAACTTACTTTGACACATCACATCAATTTAATTAATGAATCGCGACTAGGATTCTATACTTGATTTATTAACTTGCTATTATTTTTTTTCAATTAGACCGTAAAATGAAAAAAAAAGAACTAATGAGAAGAATATATACATCGATGTTTATATGCAAACGATTGATATAGTCAAGAATCGGTCTATGCGATCATATGGTACAGTATAACTGATTTGTATATGCGTATGTTTTACATAATAGAACACTTAAACATGAGGAGGAAGTCAAAAGGAGAAGGAGAAGATGATGATATTAGATGTTTTCTATTCTCGTACATACTCATTCTTTTCTCAAGCGCTTCGTGCAAACATCTTCATTAAGTGCCTTTTGCATACATTGGTACATAGACGTGTACGGTTTTATTTAACTGTATGGGGAGAAGAAGAAAAAAAACGAAATGCAAGCGAAACATAATAGACTATGCGCAAAAAAAAACAAAAAAACCACCGAGAACGACATGGAGAGACGAAAAGAAAGAGAGAGAGAGAGAAAGCGCGTAAAGAAAAGAATTGGTAAGCGAACAAAAGCGGTCCCTGTGGTGACTGATGCGAAAGAAAACAATTATTATATCTAAACATAACATTGAATATGAGAGATAAACACAATCGAAGACAATCGATAGACTAGGTAAATTATCGACAACTTTATTAGTCGATCGACCATCATCTAGATTCTGTTTATACCTGAAAAAGAAAAGAAACAAACAAGAAATTAATGTTTTTTTGCTTTTGTATACAATCGACAAATTGATTCATTGATCGAACTATCAAGATTATTTCACGGTAGTTTTTCAAGGTGCTATTGTGCGTCTCGTCAAGATATTTTTTTGTGTTGACGTGTTAAAAATAAATAATAAGCAAGATCTCTCATTACATTGTTGATTTTGTGCCATCTCAAAATCTATTCCATTACTGATGAGCACAAATCACTGATGAAATTCGAATCTATTTTCTTTTCTTTTTCATCATCTCATAATACATATCAAATAAACGTATGCGGTTAAATGAATGCGTGCTTGTTTGTGTATATGTGCTCCTCGCATTGACAATTAGCGTATATCCTATGTAAAGACAGATGACAGCGAAGCGTGTCACATCATCACTATCAATATCAGTACGTAGCAAAAACGAAGAGGCGTCCAGATCTCAATCTATTTTCTCATTTATCAGTATCGCTAACAAATGGTTCTTTTTTGAAAGAAGATCGATAGAAAACCGAAGACGACGTGATAGAAAAGAAGTCCATCAATCTGGACAGCGAATGTGTATTTTCATAGACATATCTAATATTTTCCTACTGTATATACACAACTAACTAACACGTTTATATAGACAAAGTGATAACAAAGCTAATCTGTTTCTAGTTCGTGCTGTTTGTGGTATTAGCATGGTAAGCAATCAGAGAATTGTCAAAGAATAGATTATAAATGTCACACTCGAGAGACATGATCAGCAAGCAGTACGAGCAGCTGCAATAGAAACCGACTAAACAGCAGACTCTCGTTATTAGTAATGATTAGAAGAAGAAATCGACGAGAAAAATTGAGATGTTTTCCTACAAACTCAAAGGTCTTCACGCACAAAAAAAATCAATTCTAATTTTTTTTATTCTTCTTCTTCTTTTTTGCACATCTTTTCAATATTGACAAATAATGAACTATTCTCGTCTTGTCCTTGCACTTCAAATTTTCTTTTCAAATCAATCAACAGGTGTCTTTCAAGGGTTTTCTAATATACATCTCTATCTCTGATTATTTCCTCATCGAATCACCGAATCTAACAAGTGTCAGATCGTATACATCTGTTCGAGGCGTATAATCGATTAATAAACGAATGAATAAAAAAGAAACAGAGAGAGAGAGAGCGAGAAGAAGAAAGACATTTTAGTCGGATGTCTGTTTACAGATTAATACAAAAACGAACGAAAGTCGACAACTCATGGTTCTTTTGAATTCTCTTTATCGAAAGGTAGATGATCGATTATGACTACGTTTGAATATCTCAAAGAAAGCATGTGTGTATATTTAGTAACTACAAAGACGTATACATACAATTACACAGAGCAAGAAAAACCGTTCGTATATATACTTATACAGATTGAAGAAGAGAGAGGAGAGAAAAAAAAAGAACGATGATTTCTTTAGAGTGATACGACAACTAAATGAGAAGACCTATGTCTATAGTCAACAAAAAGAGAGAGAGACGAAGAAATTGTGTGTATATAAAAAAAAACGAGTATATAATTTAGTCGCGTAATGTACATTAAAAATGCCACACTGACGAACAAACCGCAACAAGTTAAATAAATAAATTTCGTTTATGCATTAAACAGACTAGATACCAAATTGATGTGTTTTGTCTACTGACTGATGATCGATCGTTTGCAAACAAAACAAAGTTTTCTTTTTTGCTTTCAATTTGTTTGCATCTGATTCTATTATCGGCGGCAACTAAAATCAGATAATTTATTTTTCGATATATCGATGTTTTTTCTAACACCAGTAGTAAATCATTGCTTTTGCTTTTCTTTCTTGATGAGAAGAGAACGAGCAAGAACAACATATCAATATATCGATATAGAATGATCTATATATTCTAAGATAAATTCTTTGAGGATTTATACTTGACATTATTTGTATGGTGTTCGATTAGATCAGGTTACTTGATCAGACCGATAAAATAAAATATGATTGTTGGATTACACTCATAGAGAAAACATTCTCAAAATGACACAAACATTTGCTAAGACTATTTATTTATAATAGTAGAAATCAAAACGAATATTGTTTAAGGCTTATGTTAGTTTTTGTTCGGATGATGATTCGACATCTTCAACGATTGCTTCTTGTTGTTGTTGTTGCTGTTCGATATGTTGAGATTTAATCTCTACTACCGATAGATCATTGGCAGTCGTTTGTGGTTCACTGGGTTTCTTTTTCTTCACATATTTATTAAATACTTCGGTTCCTTTTCCAATCCAAACAACTCCGATTTTTCTCATTTGTTCATTGGCTTTAATCCACACAATCAAATACAAAATAGCATCAATTGTATAGATTATATCGCCACCGATTTGAATCGGTCGAATGATAACAAAAACAAGATCAGTGATTCTATTGAGAAAATCTGTTGTAAAACTTGCAACAAACGAGATAATCGGTTGAATAACATGAGCTGTTAGATAAACAATATTACCCAATAGATTGAGTAGATTAGCAAAAAATTCTACCGAACATTTCGAAGTTTGTTTCGAAACTCTCGGCGTAAAAAATGTTAAAATTGATTCAGCTAAAAATGCTAACATACCAATAATATTAAATACAAACGCTGGTATATTTTGAGTATTCGTAAAATCACTGCTCGATGTTTTCTCATTCTTAAAAACGGTTGCACCAATTAGATATAAAATACTGCCAATAATATTTAATATACACGCGATTAATTCTTTCCATGTTTTTGTTTGCCGTTGTTCGATCCAATCAGCTGTATAAAGTAACGCATCGATAACGAAAACAATTGCAAGAATAACAAGAATAATATATGTTGCCGATTGTTCAACTATTTGTCGATCGATTAGATTAGCTAGATTTATTCCGAGATAACCTAACGATCCGAACGCATAGAGAATATTAGCTGATGAATACCACCATAGTTTCATTAACAACTGCGAAATATAGAAGTACTCTTTAAGAGAATTTTTTACTTTTTAAATGAAAAAAAAAGAATAACAAGTAAGAAGAATATAAAAGAAAATCGTGTTCGTCAACACGGCAACCATCAAAACAGAACGTCGACGAGTAGAAACATTAGCGAAAAGAAAAAAAATGATGTCAGACGTTCAAAACGACGTGTTGACTGTCGAAGAAACGTGAAAAAAATTCTTTATTTTGTTCTATTAGTACATTCGTTTACAAAAGAGAAAAAAAAACAAGACGCTATTTGACTTAAATCATCGATTCAAATCCACTATCATTGCTGGCATTTGTAACTGGTGATTGTTTACGATGTTTGACTTTTGTTGTTGTTGGTGGTGGTGGTGGTGGTAATGGTTCAGCAAGACCAACAACTCGTTTGAGCATTGCTTGTAATGACCATCGTTGTTCATCCAAGAGAAACAATGCTTTTTCTGTAGCTGTTGATTTTTTCGTTGCTATTACTGGCTGATGTATGGACGTTGCTTGAGCATCACTATCTAAACTCATCGATGATGACATCGGAGGATCTGTATCGACAATTGTTGTATTATTTTCATCGATCGTTGTTGATAATGGAATAGAAAACGAATTGGAAAGAAAAGATAGACCTTCGGTTCGCTGTCGAGGATGAGTAGTCGTCATACGACTATGTTGACCATCGGTATGCTCCTTATGTTTTGCTTCTTTCCAATGATGAAATGCATCGTTTGCATGTCTCTGTCGAACATCGTTCGCATCTAAATCGATGGCACGTTGTTCACGATCTTTTGCTTGTGCATATAGAGTTCGTATGCAAAGTAATTGATAGTTCTGTTGTGCCCATTCAGAATGTGTCAAATAGCCTTGATCATAGGATTCTAATAGTTCATGCCAACGTTTCGTATAATAATCCGATGAATAAATACTTCGTGCCAATCGTTCGTATTGACGTTTTTTATCTAACATTTCACGAAAGGTTTTCTCGTGAGATTGACAAGCATCTTTCGTGAACACATCAGTTGCCAACCAATTGCGTGACGAATATTTTTGAACTTCGAAACCATGTCGACTGTTCACATAACGAATTGTTCCATCGACGACCTGTCGTTTCGAATTGGTAGTCGTCGTACTTTTGACCAGAGCTGTTTGTATTGATTGAGCAGTAGTTGAACGAGTTGTATCGGCACGAGATGAAGATGCTAATGAAAGAGTTCGAGGTGATTTTCGAGTTGATTGTGCAGGACTTGGAAGACGAAAGGGTAGGGAACTTTTACGTTTCGAAGAGGCATTTGTAGATGGTCGAGTGTTGTTTGTCTCGGTTGATTTACCTAATGACTTGAATAGAAATCGATATTCACACTTTCGAAGGTCATTTCAAGAAGCAAAATGATTTACTGTAATGATCGTTTTATCGACATTTGTAGTTTTCAATGGAGTATTTGTTGCTCGTTCTCGTGATCGACGTGAAGGCGTTCGTATTTGAGCTGCACGTGATAATGTTAGTTTATCATAGAGTGGATTAGCTAATCAAATTCAAAAATAAAAACTAAAATAAATAAATCGTTTCATTCAAATGCAAATATGCATACCAATGACTCTCATCATTTTCGATGGATCATCCAAAATCGGATGAGGTAATGGCTTATCCAAACCCCTATAAACACCCATAAAATCAATCAATTCTCGAAATGATCAACGACTCAAAACCTTTTCTTAATTGTAATCACACTCATCGCTTCCGATGTTTTTTTATGTACGTCCTTTTTGTTTACGTGTCAAGTATTCAAGGAGGTTAAACTAATAGGCAAAAGAAAAAAAAATCGTAATAAGAACGTATTCACTTGTTTCAAAAGTGACCGTACATATTTTCATATTCATGGAAGGTTGTTAAGAGAAGCGAATGACAAACTTTATATGCTGCTCTTTTCTCTCTCTCTCTATCGATTACTTTCGAAATCCAAGGAAAAAATTGTAAGATTGTTTGCATAAAACGACAACGATAACAATTTTTTTTTCATTTGCCTTTTTTCTCTCATTTGGTTTCTATTTCAATGATAAATAAAAACATAAATCTCTACGAATATAATTATTAGATTAGATGAAAAAGAAGCCTCGTTCATATTCGATATATATACAAACAATCGAAACCCGACAAAATTTCAGTGAAGGAAAAGAAAATCAAATGTTTTTCTTTCTTTTTCGACGACGAATTGTAAAATAATTGTTTTGACTAACCCTATTGTTGTTTCAAATAGAACGACGCCTGGTTTGAGTATTTGCCATCCGTCATCATCGCCAGTTTCATCATCATCATCGATCATGATCAAAGCTTGAAAACGAATGTTTAGTTTGTTTGAAACAAATTTGAAAAAGAAAAATGAAAAATCTAATCTTTTTTTCAAGTACATCTTATTAACAATCAAAATCATTTTCGATTTGCGTATTCGTAACATAATAAAATCGAAAAAGAAAATTTTCGTTTTCCTCTGTGTCTGTGTCTTCTCGCCCTATTCTTTTATTTTGTATTATAGCAAAAACAAAAAAGAAAACAGAAACAAAAGTCAATTGATTCCCAAGGAAAATAGGAAGAACAAATGTCGATACACACGAAGAAATAGTAAATTAATATCAAATACAATATGTATAAATAAAGGGAAAACAAACACGATCGAATTCACACAACAACTTCATAGACAAGCTTTTTGCCTTGATGACATTTTGTCGGCGTAGAAAATCCGCTCTCTTCTTCGGATGATAAACGTCCATTGACAGGCAAAGTTAGATGTGTTTCAGTGGCTGCTGACATTGTGTATGGTGGAACGTTGTTAGCAAGAAATAATTGTTGAATATCAGGTAGAAGAACTTTTTTATTCGAGAGACGAGTATTAACAAGATGTTCACCATCGGAAAAGCCGGCTGTGAGTTGTCCATCGATGTCCGACGATGAAAATGCTTGCGAACAAGCTGAATCGGAATTGTTTGAAGTTGTCGATGGCATACCGGAGTCGAAACACATGGAATTTTTCTTTTCTAAATAAACATAAACCCGAAATCAATTAGAAATCCATTCGTTTCTTTTTTTCTTCATTTGAATTTTATGTGAAAAATTAGTAAGAATTTTCGAATATTTCAATGCAAAAAAGATAGATCTTTCAAGTATTTATTTATTCTCTTCAACATTGAAGTGTGTGTATGTGTGAGCGAAAGAAAGAATAAGGAAAACAGATGTTTCGTTTTTTTAATGATTTGTGTCTTTTTTTTTGGGGGTGAGCAATCAAACAAGCACACATACGGACAAATATATATATATATAATATAAAGTGGCGATTCATACTAATAGGCTTGTAAGCCTCGTTTTACTGTTGCGAAACCTGTTCTTATGGCCATTTTGTTTGTACCTGCGATTGAATACAAAACATGCTCGTTTATTCGCAGAACAAAAAGGGAAAAGCGAACAACTGTCGAATGCTTTTTTTATCATATTGACATACCTTGAATAGAATAGATACCATTCGGAAGATCTTGGTTATAGAACAATGTTCCTGGCGCTCGAACTAAATGTCAAACGAGAAATACGTATGAGAAAAAATAAAGATTGAATGTTAATCTACCTTCATTGACTGTTCCAGTTTGTGTCGGAAAATAAAGACAAGAATTCGTATCAACAACTCGAACAGGTGTCGCATGAAAATGATCGAAATGATTGCCATTCGGGTGAGCTTTCAATGTGTCGGTTGAACTTGTTTTTGACTTCGATTTTCGTCGACGTTGTTGAACGCAAAGAACTAAACCGATCAAACCAGCGACTACACACAAACCCAATATGGCACCTTGAATAAACGAAATTTTAAAATCATTAAAAATTTCTTTTTTATTTTTAAATTTACCGATTAAAATCAAAATAATTTCCGATGAATCACTGCTTAATTCGACACCCGTTGGAATCGCCAATGATTTCGAACAAATATCCGTTTGATTGATTAAGCAAAGTTTCAACCGTAGATTTGCTTGATCGATGGCGATTTCGAGTTCGTCGTTTGTCGACTGAAATGATGTCAATGGTACGCAAGGTGGGAGTTCGTTGGTTGTTTCGACGGTCGATGAAGGTACGTGATAATGTTGAAGACAAAGTTGATCTTTCGAGAGAAGATTCGAACGAAATTCGCTGAGATGAAAACGAATTCGACGACCATCGGCTGTGAAATGAGCACGTTGAATCGACGGAAACGATTCGAATGGTAACGGACTGTCCAGTGTTTGAATAACTAAATTTTGTGAATATTCGCTGAAGCCAAGTTGATTTTTCGAACGAATTTTAATGAAATAACGTGATTTTTCATTGAGATCTATGAATTCGAATTCGAATAATTTAACAAAAACAAATGTTCTTTTTTTACGTACCGGTAAAACGAATTGAAGTTAAACTAGTTTGCCGTTCTTCAGATCGATTTCCACCGAGACTGACTTGATAGATCACGTCTGAACCTCCATTATAAGCCGCTTGCCATGTAATAACAAACGATGAATGAGTGACATTGACTGCTTGCAATTGTTTTGGTGCGTCGGGAAGACCAGGTCGTTGAAATTGTACTGAGAATTCATGTCGACCGAAGTCATTTCTCGCGACACATTGATACATCCCAAGCATTGATGAATACGATGGTGGTACTACAAAGTAAAAAAATCATTTTATTCAAAGAAATAAAAGCTCGTTCTATTCGATTTACAATGTAATTCCGATGAAATCACTGTTGTATTGAGAATTTTCTCGATAGCAAATGAACTTAATCGTTGACCTGACGGTCCGAACCATGTAATATCAGCCTTTGGATGTGCATCGACAAGACATTCCACAGTAATGTCTTGATTTTCAATGACAGCTAATTTGCCAATTGAATTCAAAATAAACGGCGCATCTAAACGCAATTCAATAATCGATCAAAATTCGAATTTGTTATGAAAAAAAAAACACATTCGTACATTGTATTTGTACATCTGTTGAAACTCTTGTCGTTGCTTCATATCGATTGTCCATTCCTGTATTGAGCCAATTCTTAACTTCGCATGTATATTTTCCTGAATGTATTCGATAGACATTCGGAACGATATATTCCGAAAAGGCTTGCGTTCGATTCATAGTCGAACAAGGTTGAGTAAAGATCTCTTTGTCGTTGTGATACCAACGAATTTGATGGCACAATGGATTCGAATCGATTGAACATCGGAGAACAAGTTTTTCGCCTTGATTCAATGTTAAACGTTCGACTAATGATAATTTCGGTGGATCTATTCAAGAATATTTTTGCATTTTTTTTCTACTGAAATTTATTCTAAACTTACAAAGTATATCAACATCAACACTGGCTTCTGCTTGTCCAATCGTATTTCTCGAACGGCAAGTTAATTTTCTAATATCTTCATTTCGAGTGAAATTGATTTTTAATTGTTCATGATTTTCTCCTAAAAACAATATCAATACGTGTATGCGTATAGAAAGAGGAGGGAGACAACGAGACGACAAAAAGCAATTAATGAATGTATGTCTAACGTATGATGCACAGATGTTGAATACATAAATGCGTCAATGTTTCGCATGAATTCTTACCTCGAATTAATTGATCATTTTTAAACCATTGAATATTTGCGTTTGCCGACGGATTGGCTGAGATTGCACAATTGATTGTTTCAAATGTATTTTCAATGACTGTAAGTGTTGTAGACAATTCTTTTTGATTCCATGATATATTGATAATGGGTTTAACTAGAAGTGAAAAAAGAAAAAAAAATATATATGTGCCAGTCGAATGATCAAAGGAAATTGTCAAGTAGAGCCTTTTAATAAGACGAAGAACAACGAAACAATGTTCAATTGATTGAATTACTTACAAAGCACATCGAGTGGAAGTTCAACATTTGTATCATGAATGCTCGCTTCATTGGTTACTTGACAACGAAGCATTTGATTATGATCTTGAGGCGAAAGTGTTAATGTTAGAAGTGACGAACTGGTAAAACTCGTTTGATTATTATGAATAATGCCAGTTGAACTACAAAACGATCAAAATAAATGAGCAAACAAACAACGAAACATCATAAACTTACTGTTGAATTAATTGTTTATTTTTAAACCATTGAAATACGGGCGTTGGATAAGCTCGTTCGCTTGTACAATTGAAAACAACTGGTGTACCATCAGCAACAGGTAATTGTGGCGATGGGCTTATACGAAGACGTGATGGTGGAACTAGAACAAACGAAATATTTACAAGATCAAACGATTGTGTTCTGTAAATGTCAATTTGATTATTTTCGTCATCTTAGTGTCAATAAATTGTCAACATGAACTAACACCTTTTCATATTCGTTAGTGATTGACAAATATTTTCCCGTCTCGATATCGAAGGCGGGGGTGTGACATATCTCGTGTTTAAATGCCCCGAAGGCTTTAAGCGGCTAACTAACGTGCGAAACACGTCCTGTTCAATCGTCTGTAATTATTTCAAGGTGTATGTACATACATACGTGTATGTGTTCCTTCTTTGTCCTTTCGCTACTCTATTGTTTCGAATAACTAATGAATGTTCATCTTCCTGTCGGATGACAGATAAATAATAGAGCAAGAGAAGATATGAATGAGAACTAATTGTTTCATATTGATTTGTCAAAAATTTCAAAAAGAAAAAAAAAGAATTTTTTCAAATTTGTTTTTTTCGTTTCCCGGAAATGATGAATTAGAAGACAATGGTGCAAAATGTTCGACTAATCTCATCAATAAACTCGACGTTTGTTTGTTCATTTCGTCTGTTGTATTTATCTGATTTACAGAAGAAAAATTGATTATTCTCTCCGTCATCATCTTTCATTGATGGTATACATTGAACAGACACGACTTTTGTGTCTATCATAATTGATTGTACGACTGTTCTTATTTTCTTTTGCTTGTCTATTGAGACTTTTTGTTTTCTCTCTAACCTTTTCCTTTAATCACTCGAGATGGATCCTCGTTTTGTCTTATTAAACATTCATCTTGAGATGGATGTATGTTCACTAAATTAACGAGTTTTTCCTTTTTCTCAATGGACGACAATGATTGATGATTAACCTCTCATTGACATCCTCATTCGTAGATTGAATAGGTACAAGTCAATGGCAGATGTGTGTTTACCTTGATCTCTCGATTGACTCTTGAATAGAAACCATGCAGTTCAATGAACATGAACTTTGACTTAAGTAAAAGAAAATTAAAAGAATAGAACAAGAAAAGTCCTGTCGTGCGGATGAAATAATAGTTAGTAATTATGTTCTTCATTTACGCACGAGTCGTTCATCCTCAACAACAACTACATATACTATCCTATTGTCGTTTTCTTGTCTTGTTCAACTGAGTTTATTGCATCATCCATCAGAATAATTACAGAGACCACACACACACAAAAAAATGTCAACTTATTATATCTTTCAAGCTGAGAAGAAGATTCATTCTCGATTTGTCTATCAAGATGCGAAACGGAGAAAAACGAGATTGATTTTCCGGAACTTAGTACAGCTGTTTGATGTATATGTTGTAATAGAAGCGTGAAAACAGTAGTCGCTTTTTATTCTCTCTCTCTCTCTTGCTTTCTCGACGATCATAATCATGCTGATATCTCGATATTTGGATGTTGTCAGTTATGATGCAACAATTAACATATCGGCTCCTACTGCCAACAGTTTGCTTGACATATTCTAATAATAACAGACACATCCGTGTCGAGTCAAAAAGATTAATCTTAGATACTAAACACTCGTCGTACTTTCGAGTCAATCAGAGAAACGTTTTTCTTTTCTTTTCTCGTCTCATAATTCTTTTGTTTCCAACATACCCATGACATTAAGTTGAAAAAGATTTTCTTCTTTAGCTGTAAAATTTTGACATTTATACAAGCCCGTTGATTCCAATTGCACATTAAGTATCGTTAAAACATATGTGTAGAAATTTTCTTGTTGAATTAAATATTTTTGTGGATCATTCGAAATCGAATTAACGCCAATAACTTGCGTATCATCTTTATACCAAAGTATAATATTACCCGAAAATTGATTGTCAAACATTTTATTAAACGATGACAATGTTGGAACAGATGGAAATTGATTTGTCGACAGAAGATTTTGTCGTAAATTTAACCGACATGTCATTGTCACATTAACATTTTCTCGGACTTTAATTGTTTGTATCGAATTTGTTTCAATACAAAGTAGGAGAGGAAATAAATTGATTAAGATGAAGATTATAGAAAACATCTAGAATATAAACAGATTTAATAAGGATCAATCGATAGTGAACTTCAAATGCTCAGTGTTAATGTCATTTTACTTCTATTTAAACTAGACAAAACATGGATATGTGTACATACTTTCTCTTTCAATGTAAATGTATATACAGTTAGCAAATGTTTTTACACGGAACCTTTTTCCTCTTTCTCTTTCTTTCTTTTTTCTTCTCCTATTTCTCTCTGTCGGACATCTACCAATGATGACCAATGTAGAAACGAAGAAGAAGAAGAAAAAGAACAAGAGGATATACCTTATATGTGTCATTTTCTATTGAGAACGAAGAACGACGACAACAGAAGAGAAAAAAAAGACATCGAGATTGTCCATTTGTTCCACTAACAGTGAAAATTAGATTGAAGTTCATTGAAATAAATGAGTCGCACGTTTTGTACGTGACCAAAACGACCATCGCAATCCCATGTCGTCTTCTGTTTCAACAATGATTTATGTCCTATGACCAGTGATTGTTTTAACAGAACACACGCACATTGTATACATGTATACATACTATATTGTATATATGTATACATATACAACAATGTCAGACGTGATTTCCCGTTTTTTTTCTTCGTCTTGGTATACACGCACGTTGTGCTTAATTACCGGTGATTTCATTTGGTCAATCTTTAGACTAACCGGTCATCTTCTCATTAGAAATAGAAAACTGGAGAATAATAACTCTACTATTACACAATATTAAACACGCACGAACTATTTTTCGGTCTTTTTCTTCTTATTCTTCTTCATTGTCGATTACTTACTCATGCTAACTGTATTAGATTTCAATCTTAAATAAGAAGAAGAAGAAGAGAAAAAAAAGAAAACGTCTAATGATGAAAAATGACTGGTACTATTCAAATTTCATTTCTTCTTATACATCTTTCTAACATTCCATACGCAATATGGAGTAAAAAAGAGAAGAAAGATAATTGTTATTGTACACACACATACGCGGCATTCATTCACACCTTGAAGAAGAATTCATTTACTCTTTCTCTCATTACTAAACGGACCGATAGAGAAGCCGATAAACGATAGACAACGGTAGAAGGACACGGCTGGAAGGCATCAAATAGATAATATGTATATATATGTTCAAACACACATACATACACAATTGTTTTAACAGAAGATACCTTGAGGCGTCTTGACGTAAGAAGGCCAACATACTAATCAGATGTCGATTATTATGTGTTCTTTTTCTCT